>OZSS01000539.1_pt1 | contig 18160 bp, 19 predicted proteins | sample 1779911 | NCBI WGS metagenome assembly OZSS01 (sample SAMEA2603589, study PRJEB24840) | metagenome | biome: Water; feature: Photic zone; material: Seawater sample | place: Mediterranean Sea | collected 2013-11-12 | depth 10 m | reverse complement strand
AAACACCAGATGAATTAAATAAACATAAACTGTATTTTTATCCCTACTCTTTGAATGCCAAAATAACCATATTGCAATTGTCATCATTAAATACAAAGTGGTCCACACAGGTCCAAAGACCCAATCTGGAGGATTAAGAGTTGGTTTATTCAATAATGAATACCATGGTTCTTTATAATTAATTGTAGCTAGGCCGCCAATAACTGAAGCACTAAAAGTGACAAAAAGAAAAGAGATAAAAGTTAAAAATTTATTTTTAAACATGTTAGTAATATATACGATTAACTATGAATAAAAAAACTATATGGATAACTGGTGCAAGTAGTGGCATTGGTGAAGCAACAGCGATAAAATTTGCTAAAGAAGGATGGAAAGTTATTGTCTCTGCAAGAAGAGTTGAGCTTTTAGACAAACTATCAGTAGATGAAAATATATTTTCTTATCCATTAGATGTAACAGATAGTGATAAGGCTAAAGACGTATTTAAAAAAATTATAGACGATCATGGACATGTAGATCTTTGCATTTTTAGTTCTGGTACATATGAAAGAAAATCTGAAAAAGAACTAGATGTGCGAAACATAAAGCACGTCATTGAGGTAAATTTTCTTGGGGTAATAAATTGTGTTAGTGCTGTTGAAAAATATTACAAAGAGAAAAATAACGGCCATATTGCTGTAGTTTCGTCACCAGTTGGATATAGAGGTCTGCCTAAATCTTCTGGATATACTCCATCTAAAGCAGCTTTAAATAATTTTACGCAAGGTATTTATTTTGATTTTAAAAAATTTAACGTCAGAGTTACCTTAATAACTCCTGGATTTATAAAAACTGCTCTAACAGATAAGAATGAATTTAAGATGCCTTTTTTGAAAAGTACTAATTATGCAGCTGATCAAATTTATAATGGCTTAATTAAAAAAAATAATTTTGAAATAATCTTTCCTTTACCAATTAAAATTATTTATAAATTAATACAAATACTTCCAAATAAATTGTATAATTATTTGATTTCTAAATCAGTTAATCGTTAGTCTTTAACAAAAACGACTGTCAATTCTGCTACTTTAAATCCAAATTTTGTCATCGTAGCTCTATTGATTGCGACACGATCATCTTGTTTAAAAATCCAATCATCAAATGTGATTTTTAATTCTCTTCCTTTTACTGGAACTAATAAAACATATTCAAATTTAAAAGCTGGACCATATGAATAACCTTTGGCTTTGCCTACAACATCACCAGCAGTTCCCTCATAATTATGTTCATCGATTTTATTTATTGTCCATTCTCTATCTTGAATTTCACCATCATCCCAATTAAATTTTTCTTTTAAAACTAATTGTTTTCCATCCCATGTGCCATTTAAATCAGCGTTAAACTGTCTTGTAACTTTGCCTGATCTATCTTGTAAAACACCCCATGCCTTAACGTTACCACTTAGATATTCCTCAATTATTAATCTTGGTTCTTTATTTTTAAATTCTTCTGGTTTCATAGCACTATTATTAGAACAACTTGTAATTAAGAAAGCACAAATTATCAATGAAATAGATTTAATTATTTTAGTATGATGCATAAATATCCTTTGTAACTGTTATTTGTTTTGAAGTGAAAATTGAATTAGATCTATATTCTTAGATTTGAAACCAGCTTCGCAATAAGACAGATAGAATTCCCACATCCTTTTAAATTTTAAATCAAAACCTTGATTTTTAATTAGCTCCCATTTCTTTATAAATTCATTTCTCCAAATAGATAATGTATTTGCATAATGATCCGCATAAGAGATATATGAGTTTACTGTTAATCCATTATCTGAGACATATCTGTTTATGCTGTTTTTATTAGGAAGAAATCCACCTGGAAAAATATATTTTTGGATAAAATCTTGTTTATTCTTATACCTATCAAATAAACTATCATCAATTGTTATTGCTTGAATAGCAGCTTTACCCCCTCCAGATAAATTATCTTTGATAGTTTTAAAATAACTTTCAAGATAGTTTTGTCCTACAGCTTCAATCATTTCTATTGATGCAATTGAATTATATTTGCCTTGTAAATCTCTGTAATCTTTAATTTCAATGTTAACTTTTTCATTTAAGCCACATTTATGAATTCGTTCTTTGGCGTATTCAAATTGTTTTTTTGAAATGGTTATACAATCAAGTTTTACATCATATTTTTTACCTAAATACTCAGCGAAACCACCCCAGCCGCAGCCAATTTCTAAAACTTTGTCACCATTATTTGGTTTAATAAGATCAATTAATTTTTGATATTTGTTATTTTGTGCTTCAGCTAAATTTTTAGAATGTTCATTAAATATTGCACTTGAATAGGTTAAAGTATCATCAAGCCATAATGAGAAAAATTCATTTCCTAAATCATAATGTTTTGCAATATTTTCTTTACTTCTACTTTTTGTATTTTTAATAATTTTATTTTTAATATAATTAATTACTGGAACATCAAGTAAACCAGAAAACCTATGAATAATTTTAATATTTCTTGCTGTAAGCTCAATTAAATTTGAAAGATCGTCGGTTTCGAACTCCCCCCTCATATAACACTCTGCAAACCCAATACTGCCACCACGTATCAAATTATAATTAAAATTTGGTTTTTTAATAATTATATTAGCACTAAGTGGTTCCTCTGGATTTCCAAATTTTAAGATTTCTCCATCAAAAGTTTTGATTTCAAGATAACCATAATCAATCTTACTTAAAAAATTGAAAACTAATTTGTCGGATATTTTGTTTAAAAGCATTAATTCTCAACTGTTAAATTATTTTTGATATTTAATTTTTTTTTAACTAATCTTATTCCTTTTAACCACAATTTAAACGCTTCAAAATGTATCGCAGAAATAATTTTTAAAGTCATTAAAGGATGTTTTAAATAAGATTTAATTAACTGAGCACTATTTAGCTCATTTCTATCTCCGTCTTGAGAAGCAAATAAAATTTTTCCGTCTTTATCATATTGGTCGATAATCACTGACAATTTATTTCCTGGTTTTAATATTTTAAAAAAATACTGGCAGTCCATTTCAATAAATGGGGAAACGTGAAACTTCTTAGAGCAATTATTTTGTATTAAATTGTTATTATTATCAACTCTAAATACATAAGTGTGTTGTTCGCCAAAAGTATTTTTTACTTCATATAAAATTGACACTAGTTGTTCTTGATTATTGTAAACAAAAAAAATGCTAAGAGGATTAAATACATATCCTAATATTCTTGGGTAACATAAAAGTTTAATTTTAATATTTTCTGAATTAATATTATTTTGTTCTAAGTTTTTTTTTACCCATTCTGTCAGAGATGAACCATCTCTTAATCCATGATCTTTTTCTTGAAAACTAATTAAATTAAAACGATTTAAAGAAAAAAATCTTATTTTATTACTTAATGTCTCTAGTTCAGATAAATCTAGGAGTAACGAAAATACTTTGTATTTAAAGAAATGTTCTTTAGGTTTAAATCGTTTGTGGATCACTGTTCCAGTGTAAATACAAGAATTAATCATTAAGGTTTTTCAGCATTTCAATAGATGATTTTATTCCATCTTCATGAAATCCGTAACCAAAATAACTTCCACAAAACAGCAAGTCTTTCTGATTTTGTAGTTTAGAAAGTTCTTGTTGAGTATCTAATGCTTTTTGATCGTAATATGGGTGAGTAAATCTTACCTTTTTAAGTATTTTAGACTTATCAATATCAAAGTAGGGATTTAAGGTTAAAAAAATATCTTGTTCACACTTTAGATTTTGTAAAAGATTTAACCAATAACTAATAGAATTTTTCTCAATATCTTTATCATCAATAGATGAATTCCAAGAACTCCAAGCTCTTTTATTTTTAGGCATAGCTCTGTTATCGGTATGAATATATGCAATATTTTCTTTATAACTAAAATTAGATAGAATTTTTCTCTCATCATCTGTTGGGTTTTCAATTAATTCTAATGCTTCGTCAGCATGAGTTGCTATAACTACTTTATCATAATCAAAAAATTCACTTTGACCGCCATAGTACAGGTCAATACCTGACGACTTTCTTTTTATTTTTTTAACTTTATAATTTTTGTAATGCTCACCACTAATTTTGGATATTATCTGATTAACATAAGTTCTGCTTCTATTAGAAACCGTATACCATTGAGGCCTATTTTTTAATTTAAACAAACCATGATTTTGGAAAAATTTTAAAAAAAAACTAATTGGCATTTTACTTGCCTCTAATGGTGGCATAGACCAAATAGCAGAAACCATTGGAATTATATGATAATCAATAAATGGTTTTGATAATTTATTCTTTGCAAGATATTCACCCAAAGTTAATTTTTCTTCTGAGATACTTTCTTGATCACTTTTTTTATAAAATTTAATTATATCAAAGAACATTTTTAAAAATTTCACATTAAACAAATTTGATCTATTAGAAAAAATTCCACTAATCCCTTTTCCGCAGTATTCAAAATTTGTGTTGTCAACTGAAACTGAAAAAGACATATTGCTTTTTTCAATATCAATTTTATTTTCTTCGAAAAACTTTATTAAATTTGGGTAAGTTTGAAAGTTGAATACAATAAAACCGATATCAACAGAAACTTTTTTTTCACCAAACATTAAATCAATAGTGTGAGAATGGCCTCCAAAATGATCTTCTTTTTCAAAAAGATCTACATGATGTTTTTTAGATAAATAGTATGCAGCACTTAAACCTGAAATTCCTGAGCCGACAACAGCAATTTTCATTACTATTTATGCTGCATCTTCTTTAAACTCGTCCATACTTGGACAAGTACAAAAAATATTTTTATCTCCGTAAACATTATCTACTCTCGCAACTGGAGGCCAAAATTTATTTGTTTTCAAGAATTTTGCAGGATACGCTGCTTGCTGTCTAGAATATTTGTGGTCCCATTCATCTGAAGAAAGTTCAATATCAGTATGGGGTGCATTTTTAATTGGATTATCTACTTTATCAAATTTACCAGACTTAATCATTTCTATTTCCGATTTGATATTTATTAAAGTATCACAAAATCTATCTATCTCAGTTAGACTTTCACTCTCTGTTGGTTCAATCATCATTGTACCAGCAACAGGCCATGACATTGTTGGCGCATGAAATCCATAATCTATTAATCTTTTGGCTATGTCTTCTTCCGTAACCCCTGTTTCACTTTTAATTGATCTAATATCAATGATACATTCGTGAGCAACATTTCCATTAGTCCCTTTATACAAGATTGGAAAATGGTTTTTTAATCTATGAGCTATATAGTTAGCGTTTAATATTGCTACTTCCGTAGCTAATTTTAAACCCTGTGATCCCATCATTTTTATATACATCCATGAAATAGATAAAATACTTGAGCTCCCCCAAGGTGCTGCTGAAACTGCACCTATACCAGTTGCAGGACCACAATCTTTTACTACTGGATGGTTAGGCAGATAAACTTGTAAATGTTTTTTGCAAGCAATTGGTCCCATACCTGGTCCTCCACCACCATGAGGAATACAAAATGTTTTATGTAAGTTTATATGACAAACATCTGGACCAAAATTTCCAGGTTTTGCAATTCCTACAAGTGCATTTAAGTTTGCACCATCCATATAAACTTGACCTCCGTGTTTATGGATTAAATCACAGATATCTGTTATTTTTTCCTCAAATACACCATGAGTAGATGGATATGTAACCATCAAAGCTCCAAGATTTTCTGAATGTGTTTCTGCTTTTTTCTTTAAATCTTCAAAATCTACATTGCCTTCTTTATCACAATTAACTACTACAACTTTCATTCCAACCATTTGTGCACTTGCTGGATTAGTTCCATGTGCTGAACTAGGTATTAAACATATGTTTCTATTTTCTTCACCTCTATCTAAATGATATTTTCTTATAACCATTAATCCTGCATATTCACCTTGGGCGCCTGCATTTGGCTGAAGTGAAACTCCAGAAAAACCAGTAATTGATCTTAGCCAATTTTTAAGATCGGTGAATAATTCTCTATATCCTTCCATCTGCTCTACAGGTACGAACGGATGAGGCTCAGCTAATTCTCTCCATGAAATAGGTATCATTTCTGCAGTAGCATTTAATTTCATGGTGCATGAGCCTAATGCAATCATCGTTCTATTAAGAGCGATATCTTTATCCTCTAATTTTTTTAAGTATCTAAGCATTTCAGTTTCTGAATGGTATGAATTAAAAACTGGGTGTTCTAAATATTTTGAAGTTCTTAGTAAATTTTTTGGAAGATTGGGTAGACTTACTGTAGGGTCTTCTTTTTTAATTGATTCTGCTGCATTAAAAATTTTTAACAGTTGATTTACTCTATAAACATTTTTTTTCTCATCAAAAGATACTGACAACATTTCTGAATTAACTTTTCTAATATTTACTTTTTGATCTAAAGCATTTTTAAAAATTTGATCAGTCTTATCTTTAGTAATAATAGTTACAGTATCAAAAAAATAATCTGAATATAGTTCATATCCAGATTGTTTTATTTTATCTCCAAAATTTTTTGCTAATTGAGATACTCTTTCAGAAATATTTTTAATTCCATCTGGACCATGATAAATAGCATATGCTGCTGACACAATTGCTAATAAAGCTTGGGCTGTACAAATATTACTTGTAGCTTTGTCTCTTCTAATGTGTTGCTCTCTAGTCTGAAGTGACAATCTGTATGCCTTATTTCCATGTCTATCAACTGAAACACCAATAATTCTACCTGGCATAGATCTTTTATATTCATCTTTAGTTGCAAAAAATGCTGCGTGAGGTCCTCCATAACCCATTGGAATACCAAACCTTTGAGAACTACCAACTGCAATATCAGCCCCAAGTTCTCTTGGTGTTTTTAATTTAGCAAGCGCTAGAAGATCACATGCTAAAATCGCTTTACCATTTCTCTTGTGAATTTTACTTATTGCCTCACTAGGATCTTTAATATCTCCCAAAGTTCCAGGGTACTGTAGAATTCCACAAACAATATCTTCTTTCAAATTATCTAAAGCTTTATCTTCATTGCCAACTAATACTTTTAAACCCATTGGTTCAGCTCTTGTTTGAATAACATCAATTGTTTGTGGATGACAATTCTCTGAAACAAAAACTAAATTGCTATCGCTTTTATTAAGCCTATGACTTAAACCCACAGCCTCAGCTGCTGCCGTTCCTTCATCAAGTAAGGATGCATTTGCAATATCCATACCTGTAAAATCAACAATCATTTGTTGAAAGTTTAATAACATCTCTAATCTTCCTTGTGCTACTTCAGGCTGATAGGGTGTGTACGAAGTGTACCAACCAGGATTTTCTAATATATTTCTTAAAATTACATATGGTGTGTAAGTTCCATAATAACCCATACCAATAAAATTGGAGTAAATTTTATTTTTTTTTGAAATTGCTTTTAATTTTCTTAGTGCTTCATATTCTGAATTAGACTCACCAATATTAAGCTCTCCTTTAAACTGAATTTTTTCTGGAACAGTTTTATTTATAAGTTCATCTAAAGAACTATATTTTAGTTCACTGAGCATTTTTTTTTGGTCTTTTTCAGATGGACCAATATGTCTTTTTAAAAAATCTTTTTGTGAATTATGTAACATTAGCTAGAACTCTCCTTTGCAAACTTTTCATATTCCTCTTTATTCATTAAACTATCTAGCTCAGTGGTATCTTTCATTTTTAATTTAAAAAACCAAGCAGTGCCCTCAGGATCTTCGTTTATTTTTGAAGGATCATCAACTATACTTTGATTTATATCAACAACTTCCCCAGTTACAGGTGTATAAACGTCACTTGCAGCTTTAGTAGATTCAACTACACCTGCAGTTCCATCTTTTTCGACATTTGAACCTTTCTCTGGTAATTCTGCAAATACAATGTCACCTAGCATTTCGGTTGCATGTTTGGTTATACCGATTGTAGCTACATCTTCCTCTAATGTTATCCACTCATGTTCTTTTGAAAATTTAACTTCGCTCATTAATTTACTCCTTTCACATAACTTTTTTTATAAAATGGTAACTTACAAATATTTGCTGGATATTTTTTGCCTCTTACTTCTAATAAAATTTTAGTATCAATTTTAGAAAATTCTTTATCAATATATCCCATCGCTATTGGTCCATTAACACTTGGGCCAAAGGTACCACTTGTTATCTCACCAATTGGTGTTTCAGTTAAGTTGAATATCTTGGTTTTTTCTCTAGCAATCAACCTTCCTTCAGGTTTAATTCCAACTCTTATTTGTTTTGCACCTTTTTTAATTTGGCTCATTATTTTATCTGAGCCAACGAAACCTCCATTCGATAATCTTTCTTTTGAGATTGCCCATTTAAGGTTTGCCTCTACAGGCGTTTTATTAAGATCTAGTTCGTGGCCATATAAACATAATCCAGCTTCTAATCTCAAAGTATCTCTTGCTCCAAGTCCGATCAGTTTTGCACCCTTATTTATCAAACTTTTTGTGAATTCTTCTGCTTCATCATTTATGATCGACACTTCAAAACCATCTTCTCCTGTGTATCCAGATCTAGTAACGAATACCTTTTGATCATTAAATTCAAACCAATTACCAGTCATGAAAGTTAAGTCTTTAACTCCATTTATAATTTCATTTAAAATATCTACTGATTTTGGACCTTGTATTGCAACCAACGCTCTATCAGTGTTGAGTTCCATTTTGTATTTTTTAGACAATTTAGTGCTTAAAATTTCAAAATCTTTTTCTTTACATGCAGCATTTAAAATAATTAGATATCCATCTTTTAGTTTGGTAATTATAAGGTCATCATAAACACCAGCCTCTTCATTCATAAGAAAACTATACTTAGAACAATTTTGTTGCAGATTTTTTAAATCTAAAGGAAAAATTTTTTCAAGATCAGATGTTAGGTTTTCATTTCCATAAACAAATAATTGACCCATATGTGAAACGTCAAAAATTCCTGCATGTGCTCTCGTAAATTTATGCTCTTCAATAACACCTTTGCTATATTGAATTGGCATCTCATAGCCAGCAAATTCAACAAATTTAGCTTGATTATCTTGATGTAATTTATTTAAAGATGTTTTTTTAATTTCCATATTAACTCTTTTGTACCCATCTGTATATTTGCCTGAGAGTTTTACTCCTTCGGCGAGAATTTAATCTCTTTCCAGAGTTAATATGTTACGGTCCTTTTACCTGAGAGTTTCCTGGGTAGTTGCTCCTTCGGTGCCACATTAATTGTGATCTCTCCCGTATTCAAATATTCTATTAAATACGAACTAATGTCAATATTTTAAGCAGTCTTTTTTTCTGAAGAATAAAGATTATAAAATTGGAGTAATACAGCAAAAATAACAATTGCACCTCCAATAATTACTATAAATGGTGGTTGTTCATTAATAAACATCCATGCCCAAAGAGGACCTAAAACTGCCTCGGTTAACATTATAATTCCAACCATAGCTGAGGGTGTTCTTTGAGCACCAATTGTAATTAAAATAAAACCAAAACCTAATTGCATAAAACCAGCTAAAAAACCTAGGAAAATATCATGTGCTGAAATTAAAATTTTTCCAGACATCAAAAAACCAATTATTAATGCAAAAATTCCAGCAATAAATTGTGCAGGAACCATATCAACATTAGGGTACTTTCTTACAACAAGAATTAAAACTGCAAAAGAAATAGGCATTATAAATGCAGCAATATTTCCCATCATTTGTCCTGTTGATAGAGAACTTCCTACCATCAATAGAATGCCTGAAATTGCTAAAATAATTGAGGTAAGTGTAATAACTGAAATTTTTTCCTTTAAAAAAAAATATCCAAAGACTGCTAAAAAAATTGTTTGCGTTTGAATTATAAAATTAGCATTTGCAACTGTGGTGTTGTACATCGAAAAAACATATCCACAAAAACCAAATGATAAAATAAAACCTCCAAGAAATCCTGGAAAACCTAAATCATAAAATGAGCGGAATACTTGTTTTTTATAAGTTATAATCAAGTAAAGACTTATAATAATAAGAAAAAAAACTGTTCTCCAAAATAAAATTTGCCAAAGAGTGGCACCCTCAAAAGACTTAACTATTAATCCACCAAAGCTTAAACTACATGCACCCAGAAATACTAATAAGGGTCCTGGTAATTTTCTAATGATATTCATTAAATTTGATTAAGTAGATTATTTGTATCCATCTCATACAGCTTAAATAAAGTTTCTGCATCTGATAACTCTATTTCCTTAAATTTTACTTTAGAACCTGGTGCTATTTGAACTAAACGGTCATAATCAACACTCGCCACAACCCCAATTTTTGGATAGCCACCAACTGTGCCATGATCAGATAGCATAATTATTGGATTACCATCTGCTGGTACTTGAACAACCCCTTTTATCAAGCCCTCAGACTTAATATTGGTATTCACTATATTTTCAATCTTGGGTCCTTCAAGTCTCATTCCCATTCTGTCTGACAATTTTGAAACTACAAATTCTTTTTCAAAAAAAGAAGATTTTCCTTCCTCTGAAAAATAATTGAAGTTAGTCCCTTTGAGTACTCTTATATTTTCAATCTTAGAATTTAAATAATTTATTTTTTTTATGGCCTTGTTTGAATTTATTTTTAACAAATTGATCTTTTGACCAACTTCTAATTTTTTTCCATTATTTGAACCAATATTAGCTTTTGTATTTACAGAACAACTTTTCCACTGAAAATTTAAATCAATTTCTGCTCCTAAAGCTAAATAGCCATAAACTGATTTATTTGTAGAAATAATATTAATTTCATCTCCACTTTCTATTTGATAACTTTGATAACAATTTCCATCAACTTCACTATTTTCTTTTTTAACTTTAAAAATTACATCTCCAGTAATTACAAAATTTATTTTATCACCCTTATATTTTAAATGAGGTCCCTGGTAAGCAAATTCTATAACAGGTGAATTTAAATCATTATTAACTAGTTTGTTTGCTAACAGGAAGTTTCGATTATCCATAGCACCACTAAAAGGAATTCCGATATGATATAGGTTTGCTCTTCCCTTATCTTGAAACGTTGTATTTATTCCCGCTCTTAATATCTCAAAAAAATTAGTCATGATTAAAACCTTGATATTCTTCTAAAGAAATTTCTCGAAAAACAACTGTGTCTCCAGGATTAATTAAATTTGGTTTTTTTTCATCTTTATTATCAAAGACTTTTAGAGGTGTGTTGCCAAGAATATTCCAACCACCCGGACTCTGAAAAGTATAAATGTTTGTAAATTGCTCAGTAATTCCAACAGCTCCTTGAGGAACCTTCACTCGTGGAGTTTCCAAACGCTGAACTCTTAAATTATCATTCAAGTCTCCTAAAAAAGGCATACCTGCGATAAATCCTGTCATATAACAAAAATATTCTTCCTTAAAAAACTTTTCTAAAATTTCCTCTTTATTTAATTTTAACTTTATTTCTAACCTTTTCATATCTAGAGAAAAAGATTCATCACAACAAACAGGAACTTCAATTTGTGTATTGTTTTTACTTTGCTGAATACCAATATCTAAATTTTCAATTGTACTTTTAATTTCATTAAAATTAGTAACACTAAGATCAAATGAAATAATTAATTTATTATATGAAGGGGTAAGGTTATTTATTCCTTTAATATTTTTTTCTCTAATAGCATTAAAGTATTTTATTACTTCTAGATTAGTTGATTTATTTACCTCTATACCAAAATCACAATATACTGCTGCGTCACCAAGATTTGATATATTTTTAATCATGCCATGTTATACTTCAACATTTAGGGCTATGGAAATTAATATAAATTGTGATTTAGGTGAAAAATCAAAACACCATTCTAATAAATATGATCCTGATTTACTTGAAATAGTGAATTCTGCAAATGTAGCTTGTGGTTATCATGCTGGCGACAATCAATCGATGACCGAAGTAATCCAAATATCAAAAAGGAATGGCGTTAGTATTGGTGCGCACCCTTCATTTAATGATCCTGAAAATTTTGGACGAAAAAGAATTGATCTATCTTCAAATGAAATAAAAAAATTAATTTTTGATCAATATGAAATTCTTCAAAATATTGCACAAAATCATGGTGAAACTGTTACTCATATCAAGCCTCATGGTGCATTAAACAATATGGCATGTGAGGATATTAATTTAGCAACAACTTTGGCAAATGCTATAAACGAAATTAGTAAGGATTTAATCTATTTGGTGCCAACTGGCTCAAAAATGGAACTAGCTGCCAAAAGATTAAACATGAAAATTGCTTGTGAAATTTTTGCAGATAGAAATTATGAGGATGATGGAAATTTGGTCTCAAGAAAAAAACCGCACGCTTTAATAACTGATCCAGAGCAAGCTAAAAAACATGTATTATCCATGGTTAAAAATCAGTCACTTAATTGTCACAGTGGAAAACAAATACCTTGTGAAATAGACTCTGTTTGCATACATGGGGATAATGAAAGTTCGTTGGCTACCGCAAAGTCAATAAAAGATAATTTGCTAGAAAATGGACTTGAATTAAAACCTTTAAACAATTTGGAGAAATTTATTTAATGTTAAAAAATATATTTATAATTTTATTTTTATTACTTTTCACTACACACTCTTTTTCTGCAGGATCAGATCCTAAACCAGCTAAAGTTAAAAATGATTATGCCAAAGCTGTGGAGTCTATAAAGTTTGCAAAGAAATTTGAAAAAAAAGGTAAGGTTGAAAAAGCAAAAAAAAGATATGAAAAGGCTCAAAAACTTCTTCTTAAATCAAATAGTGAAAAACCAAATCAGGCTGACACTTTAAATTATTTAGGTTTCACCACTAGAAAACTTGGTGACTATGAAAATGGTGAAAAATATTATCTTATGGGGTTAGAAATTGATCCTAATCATAAAGGTATAAATGAATACCTGGGTGAGCTTTATGTTACAACAAATAGGTTAGATCTAGCAAGAGAGAGACTAAAAGTTTTAGAAAGTTGTAATTGTGAGGAATATGCCGAGTTAAAAGATATTATAGAAGGTGTTAAAGAATCTAAATATTAATTAATATTTTGAACCATTTGATTAGGCATCCATAAAGCAATTTCAGGAAAAATTACAACTAATATAACAGCTAATATCATCAGTAAAAAAAGTGGGAATGCACTTTTGGCAATAAATCCCATATCTTTGTTTGCCATTCCTTGAAGGACAAATAAGTTAAAACCTACTGGCGGAGTAATTTGTGCCATCTCAACAACAATAACTAAAAATATCCCAAACCAAATCATATCAAATCCAGCTTGTCTTATCATTGGTTCTATTATTGCCATTGTCAGTACAACTGCTGAAATACCATCAAGAAACATGCCAAGAATTATATAAAAAATCATTAATACAAATATTAAAATATATGGAGATAGCTGCATGCTTTCAATCCAGATGGCTAAATTTCTTGGTAGCCCGGTAAATCCCATGGCTAAAGATAAAAAAGTTGACCCTGCTAAAATAAATGCAATCATGCATGATGTTTTTGTTGCTCCAAGTAGTGACTGTCTAAATGTTTCTTTATTAAGACTTTTTTGAAAATAGGATAAAATTAAAGCCCCCACTACCCCAAGTGATGCAGCCTCAGTAGCAGTAGCAACTCCAGTATATATTGAACCAATAACTGATGAAATTAAAATAATTACAGGTAGAAGTTGCTTAGATTTTTTTATTTTTTCTAAAAATGAAAAATTCTCATAGGATTTTGGCATTGATTTTTTATTTATCAAAGACCAAATAATGACATAGCCCATAAAAATAATTGCGATCATTATTCCTGGTATTATTCCAGCAATAAACAACTTCGCAATCGACTCTTGAACAGTTACCCCGTAAATAATTAAGATAATTGATGGAGGTATCAATAACCCTAGAGTGCCTGAACCAGCCAGGCTTCCTAAAAGAATTTTTTCAGGATATTTTCTTTTTCTTAGTTCAGGAATTGACATTTTACCAACGGTTGCAACCGTAGCTGCTGAAGAACCAGAAATCGCTGCAAATAATGCACATCCCACAACATTCACATGAATTAAACCTCCAGGTAATTTTTGCATCCAAGGAGATAATCCAGAGAATAAATTTTCAGATAATTTAGTCCTAAATAGTATTTCTCCCATCCATACAAATAAAGGTAATGCCGTTAGGGTCCAAGATGAAGATGTTCCCCATATCGTTGTAGCCATTGCGTCTCCTACAGGTCTAGATGTAAACAACATCATACCTATCGTTGAAACACCTATCATGCTAATAGCAACCCATACTCCAGAACCAAGTAAAAATAAAAGCACACTTATAAAAAATATAGTTAGAAAAATTTCAGTCATTTTTTATAAAAACAAGTTAAAACGAATTGATGAAGGACAGCGACAAAGAAAATCAAAGATCCAAATGCAACACTAGTTTGTGGTATCCATATTAAAATTTCATCTGCTCCTTCACTCCTCTCCTGAAAGTCATAAGAGATAAGAAGCATTTTCCACAAATAAAATGATAAATATCCTGAAAAAATTACCGCTACTCCATAGCACCAAGTTTCTAAAATTTTTTTTAATCCTTCAGGGGCTTTTTCTAAAAATAAAGTAATTCTTATGTGGCCACCTTGAACAAATGTGTATGCCAAAGCGTAAAATGAAGCGGCTGCCATACAGTAACCAGAGTATTCTGCTAATCCTCTTATATAAAATCCAAAAATTCTAGATGAAATCCCTATTAATATAAAAACGGCAACTAACGCTAGAAAAAAAGCAGCTATGTACCCTGAAAATACGTAGAGCTTATTTAAATTTTTATTTATTGATTGATACATTGAGTAAAAAGGCCAACTTAATATATGTTGGCCTTTTTTTTAAGATATATTTTATTTATAGGCAGATAAAACTGCAGCACCTCTATCTCCAGCTTTTGCTTTCCATTCTTCAGACATAGTAGCTCCAACTTTTTCAAAATGCTTTTTCAAAGATGAATTTACTTTTCCTACATCCATACCAGCATCAGCTAAAGCTTTTTTATCACCAGTATTACCTTGTTTAGATAATTCCCAACCTTTTTCCTCTGCAATCGCAGCTTGGTTCATCACTAAATCTTGAGTAGCTTTATCTAGTTTATTCCAAGACGCTTTATTTGCAATAATCATATTTTTAGGAAACCATGCTGCAATATCATAAAAATATTTCACACCATTTTCCCAAATTTTACTATTTTTTCCAGTTGTTGGTGAAGTTATCATGCTTTCAACAGCACCCGTTGAAAAAGCTTGACTTATTTCAGCTGCCTCAATTTTGGTTGGTGCCATTCCAGTTAACTCAGCTATTCTTATCGTTGCTGAATTGTATGCTCTAAATTTCAAACCATCCAAATCACCTACTTTTCCAATTTTCTTTTTGCTATAAAGTCCTTGAGCAGGCCACGGCACAGCATAAAGGAATACTAAACCTTTTTCATCTAGACTTTTAACAATGTGTGGTTTTGATGCTTGGTATAATTTCATAGCATCATCATATGTGGTTGCTAAAAATGGTAATGAGTCAATTTCGTATAAAGGATCCTCTTTACCAAGTGCAGACATAAATCTTTCACCAATTGGCGCCTGACCCGTTCTTACTGCTCTAAAGATTTCTCCTCCTTTAAACAATGATCCACCAGGGTGAGTAACTATTGTAAGTTTTCCACCACTTTTTTCAGTGACATTTTTTGCAAATTCAGTCGCATTAGCAGAATGGAAGTTACCAGCACCGTATGCTAGAGCCATATCCCATTTTTCGGCCAAAGAAATGTTTGCAAATAATAATACTGAAGTAACTACTGATATTAATAATTTGATTACTTTCATCTTTTCTCCTTTTTAAAAGATGTATTTAAATATCTATAAAGGACGAAATCAATAAAAAATTCATATTGGTTTCATTGAAATATTAAAAAATTAGACTAATATCAATTTACCTTGATCGAACAATCCATAATATTATTACAGATTATCTTTATAGATATAATTCTAGCTGCTGATAATGCTATCATAATTGGTTTAATAGCAGCAAATTTTGTTCCTAAAAATCGAAAAAAAATTATTTTGTGGGGTGTTGCTGGTGCTTTAGTTTTTAAAGTTATTTTTGCAGTTTTTGCTACCTACTTATTTAAGTTTTATTTCATTAAGATTTTAGGAGGCCTTTTATTAATATGGATTGTCAATGATCTAAGAAAAGATTTAGTTGAAATTAAAAAAGAAAAAAAATCACCTACCAAAAAATCAAAAGAGCCCTCTTTTATTAAAAGTGTTTATAAGGTTTTATTTGCAGATATCACAATTAGCTTCGATAACGTCATTGGTGTAGTTGGTGCAGCCAAAGGGTATTTTGGTTTTATGATTTTTGGATTAGTCTTATCGGTTGTTTTAACTGGTGCACTAGCAACTTATATGGCTAAGTATATTCAACAACATATCTGGATAGCTTATGTTGGTTTAATATTTATCTTAATTGTTGGTCTTCAATTAATTATAGGTGGATTAGTTGATTTAGAAATACTAAATATTAATGAGGAATTTAAAAAATATTTTTAATTAATAAGAGTATTTTTTTGATGGAAATTTTCTTTTTTTAACATCATTTGCATATTTAGAAACTGCTTTTGATAACTCTCTCTTTATATTTGTGTATTTCTTTACAAATCTAACTTTAATAGGATTTAGCCCTATTAAATCGTCAAATACTAAAATCTGACCATCACAGTTCTTAGATGCACCTATACCAATTGTTGGAATGCCAATACTATCTGTAACAAGTTTCGCTAATGAAGTTTCAATACATTCTAAAACCATTGAAAAAGCACCTGACTGTTCTAATAATTTAGCGTCTCTTAAAATATTTTCTTTTTCTACTTTATTCTCACCCTTAAATTTAAACTTTTTATCTGACTGAGGCAGCACTCCAAGATGACCCATTACAGGTATATTATTTTTAACTAAAGTATTAATTATTTTAGTAATTTTTTTTCCACCTTCTAGTTTTACTCCATCACTTTTAGTTTTTTTCATGATTAGTTTTGCATTTTTCAATGCCTCTTTAGGATTTCGATAAGTGTTATATGGCATATCAACAATCATTAAACTTCGTTTAATACCCATTCGAACACTCTTAGAATGTTCAATAATAGTATTTAAAGTTACTTCTTTTGTAGATTTATAATTGTATAAAACTGACCCAAGTGAATCTCCTACTAAAATAAGATCACAATAATTATCTAAAACTGAAGCTATATTTTTTGAATAGGCAGTTAAAGCTACGATTTTAGTTTTATTTTTCTTATTTATGAACTTTTTTATTTTCATAAGTTTCCTCAGTACACTTATATTAAATTAAAACAATATCTTAACAAAATTTAAATAAAACTTTTACATAAGTAATTTAATTATTTTTTTTATGAGTTTTGATAAAGTTAAACAAGCTACAGTAGAATTATTCAATTCTAATATTAAACCTTTTAAAGAAATAGTCTCTAAAGACGTTCACTGTGAATCTATACACAAATCTAGTTTTGGTAGCTCAGTCAAAAATTACGATGAAATGATGGAAATGGTTGAGGATGCTATGTCAAATTGGACAGGTGAGCATGAAATAAAATGCCTAATAGACACTCCAGAAGTTGTTGTAAAAACAGTGAATGGTTTTGATCCTAATTTTACTTATCTTGAAATAGATCATCTTAAAGATGGTAAGATAATTAAACATTTTTACGGTAAAGTTCCAAAATAATAACTTATAGATCCATAGCAAAAAAATATTACCAGGTACCTGTATTTTCCATTGAGGACCAGGGTTCTTTAGGTTCTAAGTTTCCTTCCTGAAGGATTTCTATTGAAATTTTATCCGGCGATCTGACAAATGCCATATGACCGTCTCGTGGAGGTCTATTGATAGTATAACCCATATCCATTAATCTTTTGCAAGTTTCATAAATGTTATCTACACGATAAGCGAGATGACCAAAATTTCTTGAACCTTCTCCCAGTTCGTCTCCATCCCAATTATAAGTTAATTCAATTTCTGCTTTATCGTCATTTGGTGCAGCAAGAAAAATAAGTGT
>OZSS01000537.1_pt1 | contig 18184 bp, 17 predicted proteins | sample 1779911 | NCBI WGS metagenome assembly OZSS01 (sample SAMEA2603589, study PRJEB24840) | metagenome | biome: Water; feature: Photic zone; material: Seawater sample | place: Mediterranean Sea | collected 2013-11-12 | depth 10 m | reverse complement strand
CTTGTTAGCTGATGCCGGGAAACCTATTCCGTTTATTGATCGAATTGTTCAATATGTAATCGATGATTCAACGACGTCGTGGATGATGTTTTTATCGGGGGAGTTAGGCTCGTCAGCTATTTCACGAGATAACTGGGATGCAGTGATCACACCCGATAAGGCATTATCTGATCAGTTGCAGAAGCAGGGTATTAATTTGATGTCTTCACCTACGCTCGATATTGGGTATATCGGATTTAATTGGGATGATCCCGTTCTGGGTCAGGGGGAAACTCCAGATGAGGTCGTTCGAAATCGTAAACTTCGACAAGCATTGAGCTGTGCATTTGATTTTAATCAGCTGAATCGATTCATGAATAACCGGCTTTATCCGATTAATGGTCCGATTCCGAGTCCATTGAAAGGGAGTATCTCTGGCTCCTCTCCATATGATTTCAACCTTGAAAAAGCGCGGCTCTTATTAAATGAAGCGGGGTATCTGAACGGGATTGATCCTAGCACGGGGCGTCGATTGGAAATTACGATTGAATTAGGCAGTGCATCTGGAAATATTCGGCAAATGATGGAGTTAATGGCTGATATGTTCCGTAAGGTGGGTGTTGTTTTAAAGCCCTCTTTTAATACATGGCCTGCTTTCATCGAAAAAATGAATCGTCGGCAAGCTCAGATGTTTCAGTTGGGATGGGTAGCGGATTATCCTGATGCCGAGAATTTTCTTCAGTTGTTTTACAGTAAGAATGAGTCGCCGGGTCCAAATCATGCTAATTATCGGAATGCTCGATTTGATGAATTATACGAAAAGATTCGAACTCTTCATGATTCAGAAGAGCGAACAAGGTATGTTCAAGAGATGGTGGAAATTGTTATTGAAGATGCTCCGTGGATTTTTCTCTATCAGCCGATGCAGTTCGGATTGGTGCATGATTGGGTTCAGAATTATGTTCCGCATGCTTTTCCGTATGGTATGGGTAAATATAGACGAATCAATGCAGGTAATCGTTCTGAATGGCTAGATGTGCATGAGTCAACGACGTTAGATTTGGGGGGTAACTAGAATATGCTTCGCTATTGTCTTCGTCGGGTGCTGCAAATGATTCCAACGGTTATTGGAGTCGTTTTGCTCACATTTATTTTATTCAATATTGTCCCGAATGATTTGGCAGCTATTGCACTCGGTAAAAACGTTACACCGGAGATGTTAGAAGCATTTGATGAGCGGCGAGGGTTGAATCGACCGCTGTTTTTTGGTCGGACCGCAGCGACGCGTGCGTATAGTGATCATGATTTTGAAGAAGGCGCCGGCCGCTGGCGTGATGATTCAATTTCTTTTGATCGCGAACAGCGCATGATCACTCTAAAGAGTGGTAGCCAATTCAATCCACTATCGTTCGAATTGAAAACGAGTGATCACTATGTGTGGCGCGGCGTGTATACAGGTTCGGGCTCAATCGGAGATCATGCGCTGTCGAGCAAGGAGTGGACGTCGTTTGAGATTGAATTGGCTGGAGATGAGGTGGGACTTTTTCGGTCAACGGACCAGCTCGCTTTCAAAAAGATATCGTTGAGACGTATTCAGCCGAATATTTTTCAATCGCAGTTGAGTTTTTATCTTCATCAGTTATTTCACGGGGATTTAGGACAATCCTCGATTTTCAAGCAACCTGTTGCCAAGTTACTGAAAGATGGGATTGGTCCTTCGCTTTCCCTCTCGGTTCCTATTTTCATTGTTGGATTGATGAGTGCGTTGGTCTTGTCCTTGATCTGTGCCTATTTTCGAAATCAATTTATTGATCGGTTTATCGTGATTACGGCGGTTGCTTTAATGAGCATAAACTATTTAATCTACATTGTTGCGGGACAGTATTTTCTCGCTTACCGGATGGGTGCCTTCCCGGTATGGGGATATGAATCGGTTCGTTATTTATTACTGCCAGTCATTATCGGAGTTGTGAGTGGACTGGGTTCAAACATTCGATTTTATCGAACGATCATGCTTGATGAAATTTATCAGGATTATGTGCGAACGGCGCTGGCTAAGGGTGTATCGAAACCCAGAATTTTGTTTGTTCATGTGTTACGAAATGCGCTGATTCCGATCGTTACCAATGTGGTGATCGCGATTCCCTTTTTGTATACGGGAAATTTATTACTGGAGAACTTTTTTGGCATTCCCGGATTAGGTTATTTGGGGATTAATGCGATTCTATCTTCCGATGTAGATGTCGTTCGTGCACTCGTGCTTATTGCCGCTTTATTGTTTGTTATTGCCAACCTCTTAACCGACTTGGTCTATGCTGCAGTCGATCCTAGGGTGACGTTAAAATGAGTCGTGATACAAACCAGTCGAGCGGGCTTTGGACCGATGCATGGAGTCGATTGAAGACAGACCGATTGGCGATGATTTGTTTAGGTTTGGTCGTTCTGTTTACGCTATTAGGTATCTATGGAGAAGTGGTTCATCAATATCATACGTGGCAAGACAGTACGCCTGCTTATCAGGTAGCCAATCTCGATGAAGCGTATCATCCACCCTCGTGGTCGCATTGGATGGGTACGGATGGATTAGGTCGTGATGTGATGTCACGTTTAATTCAAGGGGTTCGTATTGCATTCAAAGTCGGCATTATTACCTCATTAATTGCAATTCCCATTGGCGTGTTCCTTGGTTGTTTGGCGGGCTTTATTGGGGGAAAAGTTGACGATATTATAGTTTGGTTTTATTCCACTGTGGCGTCTATGCCGGGACTTCTATTTATTTTAGCGATCGCAATGGTGCTCCCAGATCGGGGTTTGTTGGGGGTTTATTTGGGAATTGGTCTGACGACGTGGGTAGGCCTTTGTCGGTTGGTTCGTGCCGAGGTGATGAAGCATAAAGAAAAGACCTATGTGCAGGCCGCTCGAGCCTTGGGTATTGGATCAGGTCGTATTATGTTTAAGCATATTCTTCCGAATATATTACATATTATCATCGTAACGTTTACATTGCGTTTTCCCGCAGCCGTTGGAACAGAAGTGATTATGAGCTATTTAGGAATAGGTGTTCAAAATGAGCCATCTTGGGGTGTAATGATCGATGCGGCGCGTATGAGGTTATGGCAAGGGATGTGGTGGGAGATGACGTTTGTGACCATCGCTCTCTTTTTATTGGTGTTGGCATTTAATTTGTTAGGAGATGCACTGCGGGATGCTTTGGATCCACGTTTGAGTGAATAGATATGAAACAACCCCTTTTAGCTGTCGATAAGTTAGCGATTCACTTTGGAAGTGGAATGGGTTGTGTGCGTGCTGTGGATGGTGTTTCGTTTCATATTGATCCCGGTGAGACGGTTGCGCTTGTGGGAGAAAGCGGTAGCGGAAAAAGTATGAGTGCATTAGCAATAACAAAAATCACACCTCGTGCGGCACAATATAAGGGGGGGCGGATTCTGCTAGATGGGATTGATGTTCTATCGTTAAGTGAACGTGAGTTATGTAAGATAAGAGGGGGGCGGATTGCTTATATCTTTCAGGAACCGATGACTTCGTTTAATCCGGTTTGTACGATAGAATATCAAATTAAAGAGGCGTTGCGGTTGCATCGATCAAAGTCGCCTTCCCACCATGAAGTAATTGAGCTTCTTGATAAAGTGCAATTGCCCGCACGCCTGCGAAAATCTTATCCGCATGAAATGAGTGGGGGGCAGCTCCAGCGATGCATGATTGCTATGGCACTTGCTTGTTCGCCTGATTTGTTGATCGCGGATGAGCCAACGACTGCATTGGATGTTACTATTCAAAGAGATGTTCTTAATTTGATCGGCACGTTAACAAAAGAAGAGAATTTGTCTGTACTCATGATTACCCATAATTTTGGCATTGTTTCGGATTTAGCAGATCGGATTTATGTGATGCAACAAGGTCGGGTTGTTGAATCAGGAATCACGCAAGAAGTGCTACAGACTCCGCAGCATCCGTATACCCAGTCGTTGATGAAAGCGGTTCCACGATTGCACTCGAAAGGAGATCGATATGCCTCTTCTTGAGTGTCGGGATGTTTATGTTACTTACGGAAAAGGATCGCAGGTGCTACATGCGGTTAAAGGGGTTTCATTGAATGTGGAACCGGGCGAAATTGTGGGTTTGGTGGGTGAAAGTGGGTGTGGCAAGAGTTCGTTAGGTCGGGCCGCTATTGGGCTGACGCCGATGGCTTCCGGTTCCATTTTATTTGATGGTTTTTCTGTGAATGAAGCATCGAAGTCGGAGCAAAAAAAAATACGGAGAAATATGCAGATGATTTTTCAGGATCCATATGGATCATTGAATCCTCGTTTGCAAATTGGATCCGCGTTATTGGATGTGATGGAGGTTCATTCGATCGGATCGAGTCGTCAAGAGCGGTTAGATCGTGCGGTTGAACTGCTTAAAGCGGTGGATTTGCCTGCGAATTCAATTGGAAGATATCCGCATGAATTTTCAGGGGGGCAACGTCAGCGAATTTGTATTGCTCGAGCGTTAACATTGGAGCCTTCATTACTCATTGCCGATGAGCCTGTTTCAGCATTGGATGTGTCTGTGCAGGCTGAAATTTTAGACGTACTCGAATCTCTCCGACAAGAGCGGCAGTTAGCGTTTCTTTTTATTAGTCATGATTTGGCTGTTGTGCGAAATCTTTGCGACCGCGTTGCCGTGATGTTTAATGGTGAGCTGGTTGAGGTGGGGCGGGCAGAAGAGGTGATTGATCATCCACAGCATGCATATACGAAAAAACTATTAGATGCCGTTCCGGTATTTTAATTCGATTTTTTTTGAATCCATTCGAGGGCTTGTCGAGCCGCCTGTTGTTCAGCCTCTCTTTTATTATTGGCAATAGCGGTAAAGGTTTGGTTCATTGTCGCGACTTCGATGGTATGCTGTGGATTGTGATCGGGCCCTTCTGTGGATTTTGCGATATATTGCGGTGCGGGTTGATTGTTCTGTTGCAAATACTCTTGGAGGGCTCCTTTTGGATTCGCCTGTGAATAGGGTGCATGGGCTTGCTCAATCAGGGGCACGAATAGGGTGTTAAAGATCTTTTCAGCGGCACGTCTTCCGCCGTCTTGCCATGCTGCACCCAGTATGGCTTCTAATGCGTCTGCTATATTTGATTTGCGATCAGCTCCCCCATTTTGGAGTTCTCCTTTGCCTAGGCGTAGGTGCCGTCCAAGATGAATCTCCTGTCCGATTTGCGCTAGAGTATCGTCTTTTGTGAGTGAGCTTCTGAGTGTTGATAATTGGCCTTCATCGGCTTTGGGATATCGATGATAGAGCGCGTGGGCAGCCATTAATCCGAGAACCGCATCTCCAACATATTCGAGGCGCTGATTATCATGTTCTTCCTGGGTATGTTCATGCCGGTAGGAAGGGTGGGTTAAAGCAATTTGAATCCATTTCTTTTGACGAAATCGATATCCGATAGATTTTTCAATAAGTCGGTATGACATAAATTTTTAAAAGGGAGCGGCACTACCGATGCGCGTATTGATGGTTGCTTCGGCTATGGAGCGTCCGTCGATGAGTTTGGGTTGTCGTCGGGGTCGCCATTTCCGCCTTCTGCTTCGGAGAAGCATTTCATGTTTTGGGAATATATTGATTAAAGATGATAGCCAATAAATCGGATAGATCAGCCGTGAAAATAGATGAAGATTACGGTAGAAATAGAGGTTTTCTTGACTGAACTGTTTCGGAATCAGCCAGACTGGGCCGTGATTAATTTGTCGTTGGATAGCATCTCCGATGGCCGCTACGATTTCTAAAAGAGCATTTGAATAGTAAACCGTTTCAGGGACATCAAATCCATCTTTGAGGATTCGGTATATTTGATCCTTGGTATATCCGTTTCTTGAGCATCCATAATTATCGGGTGCGACTTTTAATAGATGTTGCATGAGGGTTACGAAACTGACGGGTGATCGTCGTCTTTCTGAAATCAAGACCCAACCTGAACTATTAATGATACGGTGGCATTCTTGAATGAAAGCATAATCATCGGTGATGTTTTTTAGAGAATCTACGATAACTAGGAGGTCGAAATGTCCATCGGGAAAAGGCAATTTCTCGCCCTCATACGCGGGTATGGATGAGGCATGAAATTGGGCAAGTGAGGTGGCGGCACTCTGGTTGATGGCGAGGCTTCTCCAGCTTCCACCATGTTGCCGAAGGGTTTGGCTGATAATCCCATCTCCTGCACTTATTTCAAGGCAGTTGAGTTGAGCGGTATTGCCGAGTAGGGATTGAATCCGTTTCAGTTTAACTTTTCTTCGAAGGGAACCGTTGAAAAGCTTTTGTTGCCACCGCTTGCATTCATCGTCTAATTGAATGTTCGTCTCACTCATGGTTATAGGCTATAGCTTATATCGGATATGGGCTCAATCGGATTGTTTTTAAAAGATACTTTACGATTCGCGTCGGATGTGGAATGGATACGGGTCAATTCTAGAGGAGTGTCATGGATCAGAGTGAAGTTTTAAAATTATTTGAAGATACCGAGGCCTTATTACATGGCCATTTTGAGTTGAGATCTGGCTTGCATAGTCCTCAGTTTTTTCAGTGTGCTCATTTACTGCAACATCCTCGAATTTCGGGAAGATTGTGTGAAGCGTTGGTTGAAAAGATGAACGCGACTATTGCAGGCTTGGAGGTGAATAGTGTGATTGCTCCGGCTATGGGGGGCATTACGATTGGTCATGATGTGGCTAAGGCGCTCGATAAGCGATTTATTTTTGTTGAGAAGGAAAACAATGCGCTCGCGCTACGCCGCTTCCAAATCAAAAAGGGCGAGCGATTCGTTGTTGCTGAAGATGTGGTGACTCGGGGCGGTCGGGTTCAAGAGACGATTGATATTGTTCGGGCGCATGGAGGAAACGTGAGTGCGATAGGCTTATTGGTGAATCGGAGTGGGGGTCGGGCTGATTTTGGCATCCCTTTGGTGAGTTTATTGGATATTGATCCGATCACCTATGATCCGTTGGATTGCCCACTTTGTGCTGAAGGTATTAAATTAGAGCATCCGGGGAGTCGTTAAAAAACAGATGCATCTTTTTGACTTGTTCGGTATGAGCGAGTAGTTTATCGGCTGTTTTTACAAAATTATCAAAAGGAGTTGCCTGTGTCACATCCGCTGGAGCCGTTGTTTGCGTTGCAGAAAAAGGATTTAAAATTAATCCGAATTTTGCGTGAAGTTCAGGATATACCAAAGCGTCGGGGCGATATTGAAGCTCAATTAAGCGGGGCTAAAAAGAAGTTGGAAATAGCGCTCGATAGTCGAAAGCACACGGAAGCTTCTTTGCATGATATTGAAAATGAAATCGAATTGCTCAACGAGCGGGTTGTTAAATATAAACAGCAACAGATGGAAGCTGATTCCAACGAGCAATACCGAGCGTTTGTGAAAGAGATTGGAACGGTTGAAGCTGAGATTAAAGAACAAGAGGAAAAGCAACTCAGTTTGATGGAAGCGTTTGAACAAGGTAAGACAATCGAGCAAACATGCCGCGAGCAATTGGCTAGAGAACAGGGGTCGATCGCGGATGAAATTCAAGAGCTAGATGAGCGCTTGAGTGAGCTGAATGAGCGGGCAGATCGGATGAAGGCGGATCGGCGGCGAGTGGCTGAAAATTGTGACCGGAGCCTGCTTCAAAAATATTCACGGATTTTGAACAATAAAAAAGATGCTGCGATTGTATTAGTTGAGTCGGGTGGGCATTGCGGTGGGTGTCACATGAAGTTACCTCCGCAAGCGATTAACGATGCACGCAATCCAGCCAAAGTGGTTGGATGTAATTTTTGCGGTAGAATCGTATACAATCCAGCTTTAGACAGATAAACAATTTGCAGACAGGGTGTATCGGTCGCATCTCAATGAGATGAGGAAAGTCCGGACTCCATAGGGTAGAACGTTCCGGGGTTAACCCGGGAATCCGTATGCGATATCGTACGGGATGGAAAGTGCCACAGAAAACAAACCACTCTGGCTTGCCGGAGAAAGGGTGAAAAGGTGGGGTAAGAGCCCACCGCCCCAAGGGTAACCGCGGGGGCAGGGTAAACCCCGTTCGGAGCAAGATCAAATAGGGAGCAGAGAAGTGACCCGCTTCGCATAAGCTTCGGGTTGATCGCGTAGATAAATGACTGACCGTTTTAAACGGAACAGAATCCGGCTTACCGCCCTGTCTGCTCTATTTTTTTAGCCGAATGCCATTTAGGAGTAAGCCAAAAAGTAGGATGGCTGCTAGGACTTCATATGGGTTATTAGCCCCATGTGCATCACAAAGTGCGGCTTCTAGGCCGAGTTTGGGGGAGAAATAGTTCATGCAGCTTCCGGCTAGAAGTGCAGTGGTTGTGAGAACGAGAAAAAAGAGCGTTGTTGCTCGTGCGCCAATAAGTTTATGGAGCGTGGTGAGTGTTGCTATGTTGGTGGCTGGTCCCATGATTAAAAAAACAAGGGCGGCACCGGAAGGTACTCCGGATTGAATGAATGCATATGCGAGGGGAACAGATGCGGAAGAGCAGATGTAGAGAGGAAGCCCGATTATAATCATAATCAACATCGATAGCAGGGGGTGAGCAAGATGGTTCGAAAAGGGCGTTTCAGGTAAAAAAACGGTGAGTACACCGGAAAGAATTAATCCAAGGAGTAGAGGACGAGCTATATCCCGCGGTAAGGTAATGAACCCATATTTCCAAGCGGCGATGAATCGATCTCGTAGAGTAACGTTTTCGGTTATTTGAGTTGAGGGGGTAGTGGTTGGATGAGGGGTCTTTAACAATCGAATGCTCCAGCCGCATAGGACGCCAGAGATAAAGGCGATCATGGCTCGAAAGAGTGCAAATACCCATCCTAAAAGTGCATAGGTGACGAGGAGCGAGTCAATCCCCGTTTGAGGGGTTGATGCGAGGAAGGAAGCGGTTGAGGAGGCGCTAGCGCCTTGGCGGCGAAGTCCGGCAGCTAGCGGCAATACGCCGCAGGAGCAAATAGGCATAGGAACTCCAAAAAGGGCTGCTTTTAATTCCGGATGAGATGCATGCTGACCCAGATGGTTTTGAATGAATGAGCGGGAGATGAATTGCGATAAAATGCCAGCACCTAAAAAGCCAAACAGAAGGTAGGGAGCCATTTCTAAGGTAAGGTTCCATGTGTGTATGCAGATTGATAATAGAAGTTCCACACTCACAGGGTGTAGGTTTTGTCTTTGAAGAAGCAAGTGATTTTTAGCAAAGTTACTCTGCGTTGCTATCCAAAGAGAGATTAAATAGAGTGGTTGTATGAAGTGGTCGGTTGAAATTAGAAATAAATTAAAGACAGTACCGGATCAGCCGGGTTGTTATTTGATGCGAGATTCCGACGGAAAAATCATCTACATCGGGAAGGCAAAGTCCTTACGTAAGCGAGTTCAAAGTTATTTCCGTCCTCATACATTACGAACGGCTTCTGCCAAAACACGTAGTCTGATCCGATCCATTTCGAGTTTTGATTATATGGAGTTGAAGAGTGATGGGGAAGCGATCCTTACGGAGGGTCGGTTAATTAAAGAATATAGACCGCATTATAATATTTTATGGAAAGATGATAAAAGGTTCTTAAACATTCGTATTGATGTTCAACATCCGTTTCCCATGGTGTCGACTTGCCGGATTCGTAAGCAAGATGGTTCGCTTTATTTTGGGCCATACATCAATGGGCGTGCAGCAGCCGTAGCGGTTGATTTTGTGCAGCGGTTGTTTGGGTTAAAACGTTGTCGTGTTAGAGAACCAGATGAGGAGACGTATCGGCATTGTAGTGATGATCGAATTGCAAATTGTTCGGCTCCTTGTATCGATTCGATTTCGATGCAGCAATATAGAAATAATGTAGATGAAGCCGTCGCATTTCTGCGGGGTGAGCGGATGGAGCTGTTGCGACATCTACGGCTAGAAATGAAGCGATTATCAGCCGAACAGCGGTTTGAAGAAGCGGCATCGTATCGAGATCTTTTGATGGATATTCAACAGACTGTTAAGGCGCGAGCAAATGTAAAACGAACGCCAAAAATGCTTCAAGAAGAAGCAATTCAGGGACTAACGGAGCTGCAGGAGTTGCTTGGACTTGAGCGGATTCCTGCTGTGATTGAGTGTTTTGATATTTCTAATATATCAGGAAGTAGTTCGGTCGCAAGTATGGTGGCGGCGGTGGATGGGATGCCAGTTTCAAAGCGATATCGTCGGTATAGGATTAAAACAGTTGAGGGTGCTGATGATCCAAGGTCGATGGCTGAAGTGGTTTATCGTCGCTACAGTCGCCTGAAAAGAACGCAATCTCCCTTGCCTGATTTAGTGATGGTGGATGGGGGTATTACGCAGTTGCGTGCGGCCCATACTGCTTTATGCGAAATGGATTTAATGGATCTTCCTATTGTAGGTTTAGCGAAGCGTTATGAAGAAATCGTTTGGGATGTCGAAAGTAATAGTGGGAATCTACGACTGCCTCGTCATTCAAGTGCACTACATGTTGTGACTCGTTTGCGGGATGAAGCACATCGCTTTGCGGTCACGTTTCATCGAAGTCTTCGAGGGCAGCGTATTTTAGAATCGCAGTTGGATGAAATTCCAGGGATCGGGGCTGAAAAGAAAAAAATACTTTTGACTCATTTTGGTTCTATTTCGCGGATGAAACGTGCATCTCTTGAAGCTCTGATGGAAGCGCCAGGAATAGGTCGTAAAACAGCTGAAATGATATATGATGAGCTCAATAAGAAGGAGTCTTCATGAAAGTGCCAACTAGACGTTTTGGTCGAACCGAGGTTGAAATTCCTGTGCTCAGTTGTGGTGGAATGCGATATCAGCAAAGCTGGGATGATATGGATGCACATAGCATTGATTCCACCGGACAAGAAAATGTCGAGGCGGTTATTCATCAGGCGCTTGAGTATGGGATTAATCATATTGAAACGGCGCGTGGATATGGAACGTCGGAAATGCAATTGGGTTGGGTGTTGCCGAAGATCGATCGAGATAGACTGTTGATTCAAACAAAAATTCATCCTTTTGGTGAGGATGGAAAATCCCTCCGCGAAATATTTGAAACAAGCATGAGTTATCTCAACCTGGAGTATGTCGATTTTTTATCGATTCACGGTATTAATCATCCACACCATCTGGAGCAATGTCTTCAGAAGGGGGGTGCTATGGATGAGGTTCGGGTGTTGCAGAGGGAGGGGCGTGTTCGGTTTGTGGGTTATTCGACTCATGGTGGACCTGAAGTCGCGATTCCGGCAGCGGCATCGGGTGAGTTCGATTATGTGAATCTTCATTGGTATTTTGTCTATCACCCGATGAATTGGTCGATGGTTAAAGCGTCAAATGAGGCAGATATGGGAGTTTTTATTATTAGCCCTAATGATAAGGGTGGGATGTTATATCAACCTTCATCGATTATGAAAAAACATTGTGGACCTATAACGCCCATGCAGTGGCATGACTGCTACTGTTTACAGCGTCCAGAGGTGCATACCTTAAGCTTGGGTGCAGCGAAACCCTCCGATTTTAAAGAGCATGTTGATGCTGTTTGTGGGAATATTGCTGATGATGCTATCAACGCGATTACAGCGGCACTTGAAACGGAACTTCGCGATCGGCTCGGTAATTTATGGATGGATAACTGGTATAAGGGGATACCGCATCATACGGAGATTCCGAGTGGAATCAATATACAGGAAGTTCTGCGCTTGTGGACATTCGAGCAAGGTCTTGATCTGCTTGATTGGGCAAAAATGCGGTATAACTTAATTGGCAATGCGGATCATTGGTTTCCGGGCGAACCGATCGAAAATACAATGAAAATAGATATATCGCTTTTAGGGAAACATCCATTTGCGGATCAAATATCGGATCTGCTCTCACAAGCTCATCGTCGTTATTATGACGAAATGCAGCAGACTCGCTTGAGTAAGAAAGATGATTGATATTCATCACAAAAAAAATGATGCTGTTATGATCTTGAGGAGTTGGCGTGTTTAGAAAAGCTATCATTATGAAAATAGTCGAGCGTCATGGATTCAGTTTGAGTCGTGATTGCGAAATTTTTTGTATGCATGGTGATTATGCAAGAAACATCCAGTTGGTGTTTGCTAAATACGATCAATTCAATGGGCAGGATATGATTCATCGACTTTATGTGGGCGTGAATTTATATCGAGAGAAATTAGTGATTGGGCTCATTCGAGAATATTCAAACATGAAGAGTGGTGTGGTTGTGAATACCTCTGACTCTATTTCGCTATCGGATTATAATGAATCCAATATTGAGGCTTTAGTTAAAAAATTACTTTCATTTAGTTAAAAAGAGGAATTTATATGAATTATGAAAATCTATTCGCAGAACGTATTGGTGGGAATCAATATGGAAAATCCACTGCTATTTATAAATTTGAGAAGATTAAACGGGCAAAACAAAAAGCAAGGCAGCTCCACCCGGAATTGGAGATATTAGATTTTGGTGTTGGAGAGCCGGATCAGTTATCACCTGAGATTGTTCGGGAAACAATGAAGCAGTCTGTGGATCAGATGAATAATCGGGGCTATGCGGATAATGGAACGGAATTATTTTCTGATGCGGCTGCTCTCTACATGAAAACGTTTTTTGATATAGATGTGAACGCTTCTACACAGATCAATCATTGCTTGGGCATCAAATCCGCATTATCCATGTTGCCGTTGGCCTTTGTGAATGAGGGCGATCTCGTGTTTCAAACCGTACCGGGATATCCGGTTATGGCAACTCATACGCGTTATCTAGGTGGAGATGTTATTGATATTCCTCTCCTAGAAGAAAATGGATTTTTACCTGATTTATCGTCAATTGATCCAGAAGTGGCAAAAAAATGTAAGCTATTTTATATCAACTATCCTAATAATCCAACAGGAGCCGTTGCAACCGATGCATTTTATGATGAGTTAATTGCCTTTGCGAAGGAATATAACATACTGATCGTTCAAGATGCGCCATATGCCACATTGGTTTATGAGGGTCCTTATCGATCTATTCTTCAGCGTCCGGGTGGTATGGAGTGCGCACTTGAGCTTCATTCAATGTCTAAAGCTTACAATATGACGGGATGGCGGTTAGGCTTTTTCTGTGGAGCAGAATGGGCAGTGGATGCATTGGCATATATTAAGGATAACTGTGATAGCGGTCAGTTCAAAGCGATTCAAGAGGCTGCTGCAGCTGTTATTTCAGACGTATCTGTTGCCGAATCAATTAGCCTTCATTACGAAACACGCTTAAAGAAAATGGTTAAAGCTCTTCAGGCAGTTGGATTTGAAGCATCGATGCCTGGTGGAACTTTTTATTTATATGTGAAAGCTCCAGTGGGTGCGGGGGAATCAACGTTTGATAGCGCGGAAGATGCGGCGCTTCACTTAATTGAAACACAGGGTATTTCTACCGTTCCTTGGGATAACACGGGGGCGTATTTACGGTTTGGTGCTGTTTTTGAGTCTGTTGGTGATGAGGATGATGATCGTGTTCTTCAAATACTCGAAGAGCGGTTACAGCATGCAGATCTTCGATTTGAATAATAATCAGTCAAATAACGGAATGAGATGATCGTTCGAGTACTCTACAACGTAATTGCGCCGATTGTGCTTGTTTGTATGTTGCCTTCCTTTGTACGGAGAATGATTAAACGAGGAGGCTATAGGCATAGCACACAGCACCGGCTGGGTCTCTATTCTGAAGAGATAAAACGGGAGCTTGCTTCTCAGCGAAGAATTTGGATTCATGCGGTGAGTGTGGGTGAGATGTATGTGGCGAAAACGGTAATAGACACGGTTCGAAAGAATCAGAAGAATATCTCTTTTGTTATAACGACAACCACTTCAACTGGGTATCGAATTGCTCATCAAGAAAAACAAGAGGATGATGTAGTTCTTTACTTTCCTCTTGATTTACCGTTGGTCATTAAGCGGGTTGTCACCTGTATTAAACCGATTGAATTAATTTTAATTGAGGGCGAGTGCTGGCCTAATTTGATATGGGAGATGGCCCGAAGAAGAATACCAATTGCATTGGTGAATGGAAGAGTCTCTGACAAATCGTATCGCAAATATAGGCGCGCTTCATGGCTAACCAAAGAGGTGTATCAATGTGTGGATCGATTTTATATGCAGCAAGCTAAAGATGCGGAACGTATTATCAATCTAGGAGCTAACCCGCATCAGGTCTTCGTGTCAGGAAATTTGAAATTTGATTTTCCATCCTTTAAATCCAAAAAATCTTTAAACGATTTCTTTGGTCGCGCGAAAGGTAACGATCAGATTATTATTTTAGCTTCATCTACATGGCCAGGTGAAGAAATGGTCCTAGCTCGAACAGCAAAAAAATTAAAATTTGAATATGCATCTCTACAGCTGATTATTGCTCCGCGACATGTTGAACGAATTCCTGAAATTAAAAAGAAGCTATCAGAGATAAACTGTGATGTGAGTCTACGCTCAGAGGAGGGCGTCGCTGAGGAAAACAGCGTTTGGCTACTTGATTCAACAGGCGAATTATCGGATCTCTATCCATCAGCTGATATCGTATTTATTGGTAAGAGTTTATGTGCAATGGGCGGGCAAAATCCAATTGAGGCAGCATCGCATGGATGTGTTTTGATTACTGGCCCACACATGAAAAATTTCAATGCGGAAGCAAAATCTTTAGATCAGTTTAAAGCTCGAATTATTGTTGATTCGGAGCGCGCATTAGAAGATGAAATTAAGAAACTTTTATCCAATTCCGATTATCGTTCTGATATGAGCCAAGCTTCGAAAGAGATGTTTCAAGCAGGACGAGGCGGCATACAAAAGACGCTAGAAGGTTTAGCAGAGTTTAAGATTGGTTCATTCTCTTAAATCACATAATTTTCATCTTATGAGTGACAGTAGTATTTATAATTCTAGAGAGAAGTTTATACCAAAATCGGATCGATCTATAAAAAACCCCAAACAAAGAAGAGAGGGTTTAGTCGATCAAATTCGCAAACGTAGATCAAATAATCGAGGGTTTCGCCGGGTTATTCATTTAGCAAAGAGAGAGTCTGGGCGTAAATTTTTGATTATAACTGGTGTTGTAACAGTATTATTATTTCTTATTTTCACGTGGTTTTATAGTTACTAACCACGTTTATTACTCTTTTCACTTGCATCAGAGTCAAGTATTAGATTCATTTATCCGGATTAACGGATTCTATTTATATGTTGGAAATTTTAAAAGTTTTAGCAGATGAGGCTCGTTTGCGAATTCTGCGGGCAGTTGATCAAGCGGAATTATCGGTTGCGGAGCTCGTTGAGGCGTTGGATCTACCGCAATCAACTGTGAGTAGGCATCTTAAGCCGTTGAAACAAATTGAATTAGTTCAATCGAGACGCGAGGGGACTTCAGTTTATTATGCACGAGGACCCCTCTTTGGTGACCCAGACTTTCGGCCCTTACTTCAAAATAGATTAAAAGATTTGCCGGCAGCACATTCAGATGCAGCAAAGGTCGATCACGTGTTAGATGTTCGCCGTAGGAAACGGTTACGTTTTTTTGATGAAGTAGCTGGTCAGTATGAATCGTTATCTGAACCGGGTGGAGGTTGGGATGCTCTCAGTACAGCTCTGGCGGTTGGATTTAGCAATCAAGTGGTCGCAGATTTAGGTTGCGGTGAAGGAGCGCTCTCTTTGATGCTCAGTCGATTCGCCAAACAAGTGACGTGTGTGGATCAATCTCAGAAAATGCTCAATCTGGTCGAAGAACGGGCTAAAGAGATCGGAACGGATGACAAATTAACATTTCATGAGGCAGACTTAGAAGCTATTGGGCTTGATGCTGAGTATTATGATGCGATTTTTGTTTCACAGTCTTTACATCATGTATCGACTCCGAAAGAGGTGATTCAACGCGCCTCAGCGGGCTTAAAAGCAGGTGGTCGAATTATTATTTTGGATCTTTTAAAACATGATCATGAATGGACGCGTGAGCAGTGGGCAGATCAATGGTTAGGGTTCATGCCTGAGGAGCTATCTGAATGGCTTGATGAAGCAGGATTAGATATAATTAGAATTGAGATATTAAAGGGTTTTGTTCCCGATCTGTCTGTTTTAATGGCAGTTGGGGTTAAGTCGGTCTGATTAAGAGGAGACACCATGAGTGCAAAGAAAAAAGTAACGAATAAGAAACTGAAAGATTATGCAGTAGCGGACCTATCTTTGGCCGATTTTGGCAGAAAAGAGATGGAAATTGCTGAATATGAAATGCCGGGATTGATGGCGTTGCGTTCCAAACATGGCAGTGAGAAACCCTTGAAAGGTGCACGAATCACAGGATCTTTACATATGACGATTCAGACGGCGATGCTCATTGAAACATTACAAGAGCTTGGAGCGAAGGTTCGGTGGGCAAGTTGTAATGTCTTCTCAACACAAGATCATGCAGCTGCGGCAATTGCAAAGACGGGTACACCGGTGTATGCGATCAAAGGGGAAAGTCTTGAGGATTATTGGGCTTACACAGATAAAATTTTGGACTGGGGAAATGGAAAGGGTCCTAATTTAATTCTTGATGATGGAGGCGACGCTACCCTGTTTGTACATCTCGGTGTCAAAGCCGAAAAAAATCCTGAAATTCTTGATCGAAAACCAGATAGCGTAGAAGAAGGGATTCTTTATGCACAACTTAAGAAAGCATTAAAGAAAGATCCAACTCGATTCTCTCGAATCGCCAAAGGAATTTTGGGAGTTTCGGAAGAGACCACGACGGGCGTGCATCGACTGTACCAGATGGAAGAGAGAGGAGACCTGTTATTCCCTGCGATTAATGTGAATGATTCGGTTACAAAAACTAAATTTGACAATCTCTATGGCTGTCGGCACTCGTTGGTGGATGCCATTATGCGAGCGACTGATGTCATGCTGTCCGGGAAAGTAGCTGTAGTCGCGGGTTATGGTGATGTTGGTAAAGGATCTGTTCAATCGTTAAAAGGTCAAGGCGCTCGCATTATCGTGACCGAGATTGATCCGATCTGTGCTTTGCAGGCTTCGATGGAAGGGTATGAAGTGATGTCGATGGACGAAGCGGTCTTAATCGGTGATGTATTTGTTACCACGACTGGTTGCTGTGATGTCATTACAGAACGCCATATGAAGAAAATGAAAGATATGGCCGTAGTTTGTAATATTGGGCATTTCGATTCTGAAATTCAGGTAGAAAAAATAAAGAAATACGACTGGACGAATATTAAGCCACAAGTGGATAAAGTCACATTTCCAAGTGGTCGTAGTATTCTATTACTGGCCGAAGGTAGATTAGCGAATTTAGGATGTGCAACAGGCCATCCAAGTTTTGTGATGTCGAATAGCTTTACGAATCAGGTATTGGCTCAGATCGAACTTTTCACGAATATTGATAGTTATCCGGTTGGCGTGTATACGCTGCCGAAATTATTAGATGAAGAGGTGGCTCGTTTACATCTAGAAAAACTAGGCGTACGCCTCGATAGTTTGAATCGGCGACAAGCTAATTATTTAGGTGTGCCTCAAAAGGGACCGTTTAAGCCTGAGCATTATCGATATTAACGATTCTCTATTTCGCGATCACAAATCCATTGGGTTAGCAAGCGAGCACCAAAAAGGGTTGCTCCAGCTGCTTGATAGGGTTTGTCGCTCATTTCCCATGCAGTTCCTGCAATGTCTAAATGAGCCCACGGAGTATCGGGCGGGATAAATTCACTGAGGAAAGCGGCAGCGGTTGCGGTGCCCGCTGTTCCACTTTTTGATAGATTTGCTAAATCGGCGAAATCAGACTTCATATCTTCAAGATATTCGGCATAGAGCGGCAGTTGCCACAAACGCTCACCCGCGGATGAACCTGCCGTTAGAAGTTCATCAATTAGCTTCTGATCAGAGCCTAAAGCGGCAGATGCTGCATGGCCTAATGCGACGATTACAGCACCGGTTAAAGTTGCCACGTCGACGATGGCTTTGGGTTTGTATTTGCCTGAATAGCTTAAAATATCAGCTAAAATCAATCTGCCTTCTGCATCCGTATTTAAAACTTCTACGGTTTTTCCATCGTGCATTTTAATAATATCTCCCGGCCGTGTTGCAGATGCATCGGGCATATTCTCAGCGGCGCCTAGAATGCCGATAACAGGAAGATCCGTTTGCATTGCGT
>OZSS01000536.1_pt1 | contig 18199 bp, 13 predicted proteins | sample 1779911 | NCBI WGS metagenome assembly OZSS01 (sample SAMEA2603589, study PRJEB24840) | metagenome | biome: Water; feature: Photic zone; material: Seawater sample | place: Mediterranean Sea | collected 2013-11-12 | depth 10 m | reverse complement strand
ACAACTCTCGCCGGAACGACGAGAAGGCGTTTTAAAAAAGGATTCCTCCTCTGACAACGAGCAAAAAGGAGGAGAAGAATCAAAAAGAGGGTACAAAGAAGCCATGAGAGAACAAATGTTCGCGAGAGAAAAAGAAGAGACGATGAGGAACATCGAGAGAAAGAGAGAGCGAGAGCGGGAGGAACAGAAGAGGAGGGAAATGTTTTCTTCTATCAAAGCCGACGACGTCGAGGAAAAGAAGAAGGAGACAACAGAAGAAGAAGCTCCAAATTTGGAGGAAAAGAAGAGAAAGAGAAAGAGTCGGTGGGATAAGACGACGAACGGGAATGAAAAGAACGAGGAAAAAGAGGAGAATGTTGTTGTCGCGAGAACGATGGACGACTCCGCCGCGGATACCGAGAAGGTCAAGGAGCACCGCCGACGTTTGCAAAACGATGCGTGGGACGACGACGACGATGACGCCTCGCAATCGGTTGGGAATAAGAAAGGAGGAGTCACGAACGAGTGGGACGACGACGATTCGACGACGAAAGCAACCAAGAAGAAGCCGAAAAGAAACCGATGGGACGACGCGACGCCGAGAAACCAAACACAACCTTCTTCGACGCAAACAACGGGGACACGAAGGAAAGCGAGCAGATGGGACGAGACGCCGAGAAATGAACCAAGCGTCATGATGATGCAAACGCCGATGATTAATGGGGGTGGATTAGGGTCCGAGACGCCGTTAATGACTGGTTCAACGTCTGCGTTTATGCAAACGCCCGCTCGATCCTCTGAATTCGGAGGAGGTCAACAACAGATTCCGATGACACCGGATCAGTTACGATCGGCACGACACGACCGAGAGATGGAAGAACGGAACAGATTTATGACGGACGACGAGCTCGATGCGGTCTTACCAGGTTTGCCGCAATACAAAATACTCGAACAACCGAAAAACTACGTCCCGCTCCGAACGCCGGCGAGAAAGGCGCAGTTTTCACTCGGCGGTCAAACGCCGTTGTCTTCCGCCGGAGGAGCAGGAAATGGTGGCGGTGGTTTCTCTATTCCAGAGGAGAATCGCACGCAAATGTTTGACGTCCCAGACGTCCCGGAGGATTTACCGACGATGAAAGCGGAAGATTACCAGTATTTCGCTCCGTTGTTGAAAGAAATCGACGAAGACGCTTTGTCCATCGAAGAACAAAAGGAACGGAAAATCATGAAGCTTTTATTAAAAGTCAAAAATGGTTTACCACCGCAAAGAAAGTCAAGTTTGCGTCAGTTGACGGACAAAGCGAGAGAGTTAGGCGCTGGGCCGTTGTTCAACCAAATCTTGCCTCTGTTGATGTCGCCGACGTTGGAAGATCAAGAGAGGCACTTGCTCGTGAAAGTCATCGATCGAATCTTGTACAAATTGGACGACTTGGTCAGACCGTACGTGCATAAAATCTTAGTCGTTATCGAACCTCTGTTGATCGACGAGGATTACTACGCGCGCGTGGAAGGTCGAGAAATTATCGCCAACCTTTCCAAAGCGGCGGGATTAGCGACGATGATTGCCGCCATGCGACCAGACATCGATAACGTGGACGAGTACGTGAGGAACACGACTGCTCGAGCGTTTGCGGTCGTCGCGCACGCGTTGACCATACCAGCTTTACTCCCATTCTTAAAAGCGGTGTGTCAGTCAAAAAAATCGTGGCAAGCGAGACACACCGGGGTGAAAATTGTTCAACAAATCGCCATCCTCTCCGGCGTCGCCGTGTTGCCGCACTTGACGAAATTAGTGCAAATCATCGAATCCGGTTTGGAAGACGAGAATCAAAAAGTACGAATGATTTCCGCTTTAGCCATCGCGGCGTTAGCGGAAGCTTCGACGCCGTACGGGATTGAATCCTTCGATTCCGTTTTAAAGCCGTTATGGAAAGGCATCCGATCGCATCGCGGCAAAACGTTAGCGGCGTTTTTGAAAGCCATCGGGTATATCATCCCTTTGATGGACCCGGTTTACGCGTCGTATTACACGAAAGAAGTCATGGTGATTTTGATCAGAGAATTTGCCACCGCGGACGAAGAGATGAAGAAAATTACTTTGAAAGTGGTCAAGCAGTGCGTGCAAACGGACGGCGTCGATAGCGAATACGTCCGAACGGAAATTATTCCTCCGTTTTTCAAAAACTTTTGGGTGAGAAGAACCGCGTTAGATAGGAGAAATTACTTGGCATTAGTGGAAACGACTTTGGAATTAGCGTTAAAAGTAGGCGCTTCCGATATAATCTCTAAAATTGTCGAAGATTTAAAAGACGAATCCGAGCCGTTTCGACGAATGGTCATGGAATGCGTGACGAAGGTTGTCGAACACTTGGGCGTTTCCGACGTGGACCAAAGGTTGGAAGAATTGTTGGTCGATGGCGTCTTGTACTCGTTCCAAGAGCAAACGCAAGACGAGAACGACATCATGTTGAACGGTTTCGGTACCGTCGTCAACGCTCTCGGTCAAAGAGCGAAACCGTACTTGCCGCAAATTTGCGGCACGATCAAATGGCGCCTGAACAACAAAAATCAAGACATTCGTCAACAAGCGGCAGATTTGATTTCAAAAGTCGCGCCGGTCATGAAAGTGTGCGAAGAAGAGCAATTGATTTGCCATTTAGGTGTCGTGTTGTACGAATATTTGGGCGAAGAGTATCCGGAAGTTTTAGGATCTATCTTGGGCGCTTTGAAATCCATCGTCGCCGTCGTCGGCATGTCGAAGATGACGCCGCCGGTGAAAGATTTGTTGCCGAGATTGACGCCTATTTTGAAAAACAGGCACGAAAAAGTGCAAGAAAACTGCGTGGATTTAGTTGGAAGAATTGCCGATCGTGGCGCAGAGTTTGTTCCCGCGAAAGAGTGGATGCGGATCTGTTTCGAATTGTTGGAGCTTTTGAAGGCGCGGAAGAAAGCCATTCGAAGAGCGTCGGTGAATGCGTTCGGGTACATCGCCAAAGCGATCGGACCGCAAGACGTCTTAGCGACGCTTTTAAACAACTTGAAAGTGCAAGAAAGGCAAAACAGAGTGTGCACGACGGTGGCTATAGCCATCGTCGCGGAAACGTGCGCGCCGTTCACCGTCTTGCCGGCGCTGATGAACGAGTACCGAGTGCCGGAGATCAACGTCCAAAATGGCGTTTTGAAATCCTTGGCGTTCTTGTTCGAATACATCGGCGAGATGGGGAAGGATTACATCTACGCCATTGCGCCTTTAATTGAAGACGCGTTGATGGACAGAGATATCGTGCACAGACAAACCGCGTGCGTGGCGGTGCGGCATTTACTCTTGGGTTGCGCTCGATTGAATTGCGAAGACGCGGCGACGCATTTGATGAATTTCGTCTGGCCAAACGTGTTTGAACAATCCCCGCACGTCGTAAACGCGGTGAACGAAGCCATCGAAGCGTCGAGAGTGACGTTAGGTCCGGCGTATACCTTGTCTCACTTAGTGCAAGGCTTATTTCATCCAGCGAGAATGGTTCGAGAGCGATATTGGCGCTTGTACAACAACTTGTACGTCGGATCGCAACAGAGTTTAGTCGCCGCGTACCCTCGATTGAAAGACGATCAAGAGAACGTGTACAAAAGACACGAGTTGGAAATGGTTTTGTGATTTTTGAGTATGATACTAGTAGTGTGTGTTTTCTGCGTTTGTACTATTTTACTCTACTACTTTTACTGCTATTATTACTCCTTTCTTTATCACCCGAAAACATTCTCTCTTCTTCTTCTTCTAAATAAAAGTCATCGAAACTACTAGTACTCCCTAGGAGTCATCAATCAATCAATCAATCAAAATCGCTATCCTCGTCGCTTTCCGTCTTGTGGAACCCTCTCTTCATGCGTCTGTTTGCTAACTCTCTCATCACCTCCTCCTTATCGATTTGTTCGTCTCCTTTCTCCTCCTCTTCAATGGCCTTCTCTTCCTCTTCAACAGCGCCCGCCTCTAACAACCGTTTCTCTAAAGCCATCGTCTTGTAATCGTCCTTATTTCCGAAATCCTCGAACCCGACGATTCGATCGAACGCGACGCCGTTTTTGAACAAGATCAAACACGGCAGAACTTTCACGTTTAATTTTTCCGTAAAGAACGGCAAATCCGGCGCGTTTGCCTTCATAAATCTCGTCTGGAAATACTTCTGACTCAAGCTTTGCAAGTGTTTGTCGAGAATTTTGCACCTCTCAAACTCGTCCAAGGAGAAGTGCACGACGCACGTATGCGAAGACGTGACCGCGGACAAGAAGTCTTCCTCCGCGATCGAGGAGTACGACCCGTGGCCTAACCGTTCCATCTCGAACCGGAGCTTTTGTTCTGTTTTTTGTTGTTGTAATAATAATAATAATAATAATAATAATAATAATAATAATCGTTAGTAAAGTAAAGTAAAGCAACGTAAAGCAAAGAACGAACAATCGCGAAGAATGTTTTACGTTAACGTCGTCGTCGTACCATTTTTCAGCTCTTCCAGTCGTTTCTCCTTCATCTCTTGTTGGACAAAATCCTCATCCATTTCTTCTTCCTCGTTGTTCAAGTTTATCGTGTTATTCCTCCTCCTTCTCGATAGTAAATCATCCTCATCAAAATCTTCTTTCTCTAAAATTTCTTTTTGGTAATCTCTCGCCGCTCGTTCCATCACGTGGCCGTAGTTTAACGAGCTCATCGTCGATTGGAAGTTTTCCGATTTTGAAAATCCGTTTGCGGTCGCCATTTTGTGTGTATTGTTGTTTAAGAGTATTCAACGGCACGAGTTCCTTCTTGCACTTTCCTTTAAACGACGACTACTACTCTCGTTGTTGTTATTCTCGCGTGAATAGAAACAATTTCTTCGTCGTCGACGAAAGAAGCTTTCGTGTGCGCGTTCCTCTTAAAAGTGTCGTCTGATAATGTGTTCGTCGTTTCTTTCTAAAGTCTCGTCGTTTAAGTAAAAGTCAACGCTTTTTTGTTCAAATTCAAAAAAAAAAAAAGATTTTGATCAGGAAAAAAAGAGTGCGATACTTCTGTCTTTAGAACGAGATACCTTTTTGCGCATAAGAAAACGATCTGATGAACCAACCCATCGTGACGACGGGAGAAGAGTGCGAGAGCACACCCCCTTTGCCGTTGTGGCGTTTGTTCAGAGAGGCGTTGCTGAGTGGCGGCGCGTGTCGCGATATCGTGGAGAAGCATGTGATGTGTAAACTGAATCGAACCGATCTTAAATTCTTTTACGAGGTGAATACGGAGACGAGAAAGTTGATTAAGAGATCGTCACGCAAGGGGGAGTTGGAAGGGAAGTTTAAAGTTGAAGAGATGTCGTCGATATCGACTTTGGAAGTAGCGTGGGAGCATTATCCGTGGGGCAAGTATGACTACGATGTGGAAGAAAAAATGGACGAAACATATTTCTGCGAGGAAGTTGCTCGAACGAATAAACTCGAGTTGCTCAAGTGGGCGCGAGAGGAGAAAAAGTGTGAGTGGGATTGGAGAACGATTACTGAGGCCGCAAAACAAGGTAATCTGGAAATGGTAAAGTATTGCGTTGCAAATGAGTGTCCTATCAATGAGGAGGCGTGTGCATGTGCTGCCGAAAACGGTCATCTCGAGGTACTCAAATACTTACACGAAGAAGCCAAAGCGCCTTGGGATTCGAGAACTGCCTCATGGGCGGCTCGAATTGGTCATCTCCACATACTCGAATATCTTGTTGAGCGTAAGTATGATAAATATGACGAATGGGCGTGTGTGCATGCGGCCATGCGCGGCCACTTAGACTGTTTGAAGTACTTGCGCGAAACCGCCAAAGCGCCGTGGAACGAGGACGCCGTATTCTGGGCACACAACAACAACCACCCCGAATGTGTACAATACCTCCTCGACAAAAACTGTCCTCTCCCAGAAGGTTCGTCTTACTCGAATGGAGAGCTCCACGTTCCAGAATAATAGCATCGTCATCATCATCGTCATAAACATATACGTGCGTGTTACATAGATTTTTTTTTAAAGAGCAGCGAAAAGACTCAAATAAGACTCTCGAACAAGGTAACAACACCATTAAAACACCACGTTTACTCTTCTACTTCACATCTCTCTCTTAAGTAGTAGTATTAAAATGGCAAACCCCTCCACTACTGCTGCAAAAGCCGAAACAACTGCGGCGGATAAAGGAGCACCTGCACCACCACCACCGGCGTACGAGTCTCTGAAGAATAAAAACGACGACGATGTGTCGAACACCAACGCGTCCTCTGATTCGCCTTTGAATCATCCAAACGCTCCTCCTGCTTCAACAGAGGAGAACGAGAGAACTTCTTCCTCTCGGTTCGAGAAGCTCACCGCGCGCGAGTTACTCGCAATCTCCCCCAACAGCGATCAACTTCTCTCTTCCTCCTCGGAAAATGGAGAAAAAGATGAAGAGGAAACGCTCAAATGCGAAGTGGGCGATCCGAAGAAGATTGGGCAAGGTGAGTGCATAAAAAGATTATCTGTGTTTTAATTCGGCGTTTGTTTTCTCTTAATCTAACAGATGATGATACGTTTGATACTCACCATCCATTTACTCTCTCTCTTTAACTCTCCGCTTATTATGATGACGCTTAAAACGAATCTACTGTTGCGTAACAACAAAAATTATTATACTTCAAAGGCTTGACGGCGTACGCGGCGTATACGATCAAATCAGAATCCACCTGTCGCTCGTACAAGAAAGCGAGCGCGCAAGTCGAACGACGATACTCCGATTTCGAGTGGTTGAGGAATAAACTGTTACAAAACTACCCCGGGATTGTTTTGTACAAGTTACCGGAGAAAATATCCGTCGCAGATCCATTCGATGAGGAATTTTTGGAGAAGAGAAGAGTCGGGTTCGAACAGTTTATGAAAGCGGCGTGCGAAAACGAAGAGTTGAAATTGAGCAAAGTTTTGATGCAATTTTTGTGCGACGATCAGTTGGAAAAAGAACCGTGGTACGCGAAAGTGAACGCGACGTCCGCGTTGGATGGCATCGGGTCTATGTTCAGCGGGTTAGGGAACGAGGACGAGTCGGTTCCAAGTAACTCGTCGAATAACAACACGCCGAACAAAATGAATTCTGCGAATACGAATACAAACAACACGAACAACAACATTAACAGCGAGTCTCCGGGGGGTGAACAAGCGACGACCACGTCGTCGGGAAACAAAGAAGATCCGGACTTTGCCGCTTTATCCAGCTACATCAAAAAGCTCGAGAAAGAACTCAGAGTCTCCGTCGACGTCGCCGAGCAAGTCATTTTGAGTTTCTACTCGTTGGCGATGCTTTCCGAAGCGATGGGCGAAAACGCCTCGTTCTTGGGCGACTGCGAAACCAAAGGGGCGCAAATGTTGCTGAAATCGAACCAAGCCGGCGGGTTAGGTAAAGCGTTCAAGAAAACCGGCGAAGCGATGAAGGCTATGAAAGATCCGATGGAACGTCGATCGAGAGATTTGAGCAAGCAGTTTCGGCAACCGTTGGTGTGGGCGAAACACTTGAGCGAGAGTTGCAAAGAAAGCACGGAAGCTCGAGCGAAGTGTTTGTACGACGTCGTTCAAGCGAAGAAACGGCTAGAACAGGCTTCAAAAAAGCTTGAGAACCAGTTGGGCGGTGGTTCGATTGTCGTCAACGCGCCGCCGCCGCCGTTGAATAGCAGTAGCATGCCAGACGCGACGCCGACGAAAGCAACGGGGGCTACCGAATCACCCACTAGCACGGCTGGAACGCCGAATAACGCCACCGAACAACTCACCTCGTGGTTTTCCTCGGTCACCGCCTCGTTAACGGCGAAACCGCCGACGATTTACGAGATGCAACAAGACGTGGAATTGAAAACGCGAGAGGCACGAGCGATGGAAGCGAAGTATGAACTCGTGAAGAGAAGAACCATGATCGAGTTACCGAACGCGCACGAACGCATCGAAAAAGTTTTGAATTCCTGTTTCGAAGACATGACGCAGCTGATGCAAGAGTTGGCAAAAGTACAAGTCGCGGAGTTTGAAAGCATCATGCCTGGTTCCACGAACGCGCAGCATTAGAAGGACAAATAATTCTTTCTTTCTTTCTTTCTTTCTTTATTATAACTTGGTACAACAAAACCACGGAGTAAATTATTCTTTTTTAATAATAATGATGTATAAAGTGTTGTTGATTAAAACATTCGTCGCGTCGTTCTCTCTGTTTCGTCTTTAACATTATTAAAAGTCGTTCTTTGAAATGTATAACAATCGTCTTGTGAAGAAAAGTATGACGATACAGTACTCATCCGTCGTGTCTCTTCCCACCACCGCCTCGTCGCGGAAACACGATTTTCTTCAACTTTGGGAACCTCTCGAATAAAACTAAATACGCGAACGCTCCGTGAGACGCCAGAGTGATTAAAACCCATCCAAAACTCTCCCCGCTGAACAATTTCAACGCGATCACCGCAAACGCGAGTTTAACGACCATCATAATCTTCTTCAAAACTTTCATCAAAACGAAACCGACGCAACCGGCAAAGTACACTTTCAAAACTTTCCGATTGGCTCGCGCAAACGCCAAAACTGTTTTCGCCAAGACGAGGGATACCGGCCAAGGAATTGGCACCCAAACCGATGGCAACACGCCTAAATACACTCTCTCGTTCACCACCATCGTCGAGAAGAGGAAATAATCGTCGTAGAGCATGTTCTTCGAGCACTGCTCGCCTTCCGGTACAATCGATCTGGCGACGAGCGCGAGCGCGTTGGACATCAATCCTCCTTTTCCTTTTCCTTTTGATCCTAATCTCTCTCTCACGCACTTCTCGTAAAAGCTCTCCCTCGTCGGTCGTACATACGGACTCAGGACGGTGAAAAACAAAAGCGAAAACAGGACGATGAATGCGTATTTTTGTGCCATTACTTTTTGTTTTCCTCCTCCAAAACCTCTTCCTCTTCCGTTGGTGTTGGTGTTGTTGCCAGCATCACTCATCGCAACAGGCGGTCTCGGTTTCCCGGTGTTCTTATTCGAAGACGCGCGCATTTTATTCTTTTTCTTCTTCAAATGTGTGACTTCTTCTTTTTACCTTCTTCTTTTCGCCTTTTTGCGGCGTTCTTTTCTCCGTTCTCTCGTCTTTACAATACTAACAGAAGAACAGAAGAAACCTAAACGAGCAACGAACGAGATTTGAATTCCTCTTTTTCTCAATCACACAACACTCTCAACACAACGTATTATTAAACAACTCAATAAAGACAGACGACGGGGGGACAAAAGCGTAACAACGAATACTCTGTTTTTACCACCACCCTTACTTAGAGTGTTCGTATTATTAAAAGAGTGCGCCGAACAAACGCGAATCCCTTCTTCTTCTCACGTACGACTGCTAAGAAATGGAGACCTTTTTCCCTAAGTGTCGACCTTCGTTGGAGGAAACGTCACGAACGACACCAAACAAAAGCACGAAACAACGCGAAGAAGAACAACTCACATGATAATAATAATAACACTACTACCACTACCTCTCGGCAGTTCCTTTCTCTGATACTCTGCTTTTGTGTGCCGTTCGTTTGTTCTTCTCCAAAGCCCTTTGTTTTACACCAGAGCTCTACTACTCCTTCGCGTGGTATTTTAGTCTCGCGTGTCGACCTTTTGGAGGAAATCGAACGAACGACACAAAATTGCACAACACACAACGCATCATCTGCTTTCAGAAGAACGACACAAACGTCTCTCTCTCTCTGTGTGTGTGTGTGTGTTCCTTCTCGAACAACAACAGGTAGTACTGGTGTTTTTGTCGGCTTCTAAAAGTTCTTCTGTTGTAAGAAGAAGCTCTTTCGTCGTAAAGGGAGAACGATTAAAGAACGAAACTCTCGAGTCGTGTGTTCAAACGAGAATGTGAATGCGAAGAAGAAGCCTTGATTGAGTTGAAACAGAGATCAGAACATGACACCAACGACAACGACAGACACCGGAGTGAGACGATGTCTTTCGATCAAAAATCGATGGAACCCGTCGAGACCTTTTTACGTCCCTCTGTTAGCTCGCGCGTTTCGTCCGGATTTTTCCTTCTCGGAACAAAATTCCGAGGACGCGTTGAAAGCGAGAAGAGAGAAGACGAAGAAGACAAACTTTAAGAGGAGCGTGGACGACGACGATGATTTTTTGTCCTCATCTTCGGAAGGGGGGGTCACGTTTGAATCGGAAATAGGTCAGAGACGATACCAGTTTTGCTTAAAAACGATTGGTCAGGAGGTGAGGAGAGAAAATCCAGAGCTCGTGGAGTTGGTGGTGACGTCGTTATTGAGAGCGACGGAATGCGACGTGGCGAGGACGTTGCACCGGGCGCAGCAGTATTTTGATTTTTACGTGGACGTGTTCGGGAAGTTATCGTTTAAGCAAACGTTAAAGGACGATGAGCAGTTAAGAAAGAGCTTTGAATCCGGCGTTTTGCAGGTTCTCGAAAATTGCGACGATAAAGGACGAAGCGCGATTATCCTTTTGTTCAATCAGATGTTGCCGGGACAAACGGAATCGAGCGGGATGCAGATGATACGAATGATCAATTACATAATCCTTCGTACGCTGAAAAATTACCCGACGACGCAGAAACACGGGTTCATAGTTATTCCCGATATGGGCGGATTTTCCTACGAAAACTATTCGTTTCCAAACGGTCGAACGAACTTGTACGTGATTAGCAAATTTTTACCGTGTAAAATTCACAAGTTTTGCTTGTTGCGACCGTTGTATTTCGTAAAGTTTGTGCTGCCAGCGCTGAAATCGTTCGTATTCCCGGGTCCGGTGTCCGCAAACGTGCACATATTAACGCAAGATCCGAGAGATTTGCTCAGGGAACCTATAAATTTAAGAGCGGAGATTTTACCGCCGATGTACGGCGGCACGAACACGAGTTACGATTTCATCCCGCGCCTCCGAGGGTGGGAGTTAGAGGAAGAAGAGACGGAGTTTAGCGAGATGGGGAGTTCGAATCATCACAACGACAACAACAACAACAACATGGAAGAAGAAATCGGCGACGACAAAGAAAGCGGATTCGCGCGCGAGCTCTTTAAACGCCAAGACCAATTCGGAAACGATATCGCCATGGACTGCGCGAGAGCGCCTTCGAGAGAGAGCAACGACCTCAACGACGACGACGACGATTTTAGTCATAATAATAACGAGGAGGACAAAACGTCAGGGGGAGGAAACTTTTTGACCTCCTCTTTCGATGATAACAATACATACGATTCCGCCGACGATAAAAGTTTTACGAATAAAAGTTTCGAAGTTTTATAAGTAAGTTGAGTGAGAAATGCGTTTGATTAATTTAATCAAAAAACCCTAAACTCGTAGTCAATTAAACGCATCTTTTCTCACGACGAGAAGCGCAAAAACAACCGCCACAAAAGCACTTATTACTTCTTCATCTCACAACACACGCCTTCAGTTTGTTTCTCTTCTTTCGCACAGAGTGCAAAAACAACATTAACGGATGAAGACTTTGACGAAACAGACGACGACGACGGAATGGGACGAGGTATTACAAAAGAAATTCGGAAACAACTTTGTGAAAGAAGACAAAGTGAAAGAAGACGAGCAAAGAAAAGGAACCCCGAGGACGATGAAAAAGGAAGAAACGAACGTGGCGATTTTCGAAAACGAGCGCGACGATGAAAACGACGACGACGACGATGAAGACGAAGAAGAAGAAGCGTTCATGAAGTCCTACCGAGAAAAACGAATCGCGGAGATGATATTTATGCGAAAAGAAGAAAAGGAGGATGAAAAGGAAGAGAAAAACAACAACGTAAGAAGGAACGAGTACATGATGCACGTCTCGCACGAACAGTGGACGAAAGAAGTGACGGAGGTATCTCACTCTCATCCTGTTCTGGTGCTGTTAACGAAAGAGAATTCGAAGGCGTGTTTTACGCTCGAGAGAGTGATGGAAGATGTGGCGCGTACGTATCGAACGTCGCGGACGAAGTTTCGTCGGGCGGAGGCGAGGGATATCATTCCGAACTATCCGGAGAGGAACGTGCCGACACTTATTTTGTACAGGAACGGGGACGTGGTTGAGAATATCGTCGGCATCGAACAGTTTGGAGGGATGAATGGGGTAAACACGGAGACGGTGAGAAGACGCGTAAGGATGAAAAGCGATGAATTTTTGATGGACCGAGGAGAGGAGGAAGCGAAGGAGGCGGAAAAGAGACGAGAGAAAGAGACGGCGAAAAACGGATGAGGAGGAATAGGAATAGAAATAGAAATAGCTTTTACTAGAAGATGTAGCATGAGTAGTTCTAAATTAAGAAGATGCATCTAAATCTAACTCGAGCAGCATCTTCATTTTTTGCTTCTTCAGCTTATAGTGCTTCACGGCACCGCCGCCGCCGCCGGCGTCGTCGTCGTCTATTCTTACGCGCTCCTCTTCTCCTTCTACAATACTATCAATATGTTTCTTACTAAACCCGAGCTCTTCGCACACTCGCAAAGCTCTCTCATCGATGTCTACGTTATCGTCGTCGTCGTCGTCTGAACCGTCGTCGTCATTATCATCTTCTTCTTCTTCTTCTTTTCCACCACTTTTCTTCCGCCTTTTTCTCCTCCGGCTCTCCCGCATCGCCTGGCAAAACGTTTCGCTTTGCGCTTTGGTCAAACTCGTGATTTCATTCTCGCAAAATCGGAAGACTTTGACCGGGTCGTGGTAAATCTCGCACGCCTCTCTCGATTGCCGGACTCTTTTGAACGCTTTCGCAAAACTTTCGCGATGGAAACATTTCAGAGCGGTGTGCAAACTTTTCGGCGCTTTCGGCCCGTCCAACCATTCGCACAACAGCCAGGCGTCTTCGATGGCGGTGTTCGCGCCTTGGCCTTTAAACGGCGACATCGGGTGAGACGCGTCGCCGATGACGGCTATGATGCCGTCGTCGACGATTTTTGTTGGCTCTTCGCGATCGTACAAAGGTCCAGCCCACGCGTGGCTGAAATCGGTCTTCTCGAACATCTTCGCGATTGGCACGCCTCGCCAATGGTTCGTTTTTTCCATGCAAAATTGTTTAATAATTTGATCGAAACCTGTCGACTCTCTCTCGCCGTATAACCGCTTCGCTTCTTCCTCGTCGCACCGAACGGAGAGTTGCCACATCGTTTTCTGTTCCCGATTATCGTCTTTATTCTCGTCCGCAAAAGGCATGGTGAACATTCTCGATTGGCCGTCGACGGCGTAGAAGCCTCGATTGTTCAACAAGTAATGTTTTAAAGACGTAAATCCCGTGATTAACACGACGCCCAAGTACTTCAAATCTGGAACCACTTCTTTCCCGTACAATTTTTGCCTAATCTTTTGCACTTTCGAGTGCGACCCGTCCGCGGCGACAATTAAAGCGCAGTTTTCGATTAAAACGTTCGTCGGTCGATGGCGATTCTTTTTCAAAGTTATCGTCGCCGTCGAGTTCCCGACGTTCATCTCGATATTTTCCACTTCCGCGTTCCACAAGATGTTCTCCTTCGGTATTCGTTCGAGCAAAATCTCTCGCACGACATTCCTCGGCACTCTCAGGTTTCCTTTTCTTTCCTTCTCTCCTCCTTTACCGTCGTTTCCTTCTTCTTCTTCGTCATCCTCTCGCCTTCGTAAAGACGACGACGTTTCAGACGACTTTGACGATGTGAATAAATACTCCCGAAACAGCTGCCCGAAATACCCCAACACGTCCCCATTTCTCGCATCGATCGTCCAGTGTTGCTTGGACGACACGTTTTCTCGTTTCAACGCGTTCACTATGTTCAGCTTTTCAATCGCGGTATTCGTTTCCGATATCGTCAATCCGTAGCCTTGCCTTCGACTCGATTTGCTCGCATCCTTTTCGAGCAGTAAAACGTTTTTCGTGTACCCTCTGCGGGCGAGTTCGCAGGCGACGGCGCACCCGGCGATGCCACCACCGATGACGATGACTTTGCTTTCGTGTTTTTCGTTACTCTTCGTCGCATTATCTGTTCCTTTTTCCTCGTCATCTTTCAGAAAGGCGAGCGGGTTTCGCTTTCGCATTTCCCCTACGAAGAAGAGATAAGTTCGTTTTCTATGCGCACACGAACAAAAAAGCTTTAGGAAAACGAACGAGAAAGAAGAAGGGTTCGTCCAATAGTACTACTACCTGAGGCTGCTTTGGAAAGAAGACAAAGACGCGCGAAGGAGTGCCCGAGTATTCGTGCTGCTTTTTGCGTTTTGTCTGTCTACTAATGAGGGAAAAGAGGGAAAATACGAGCGTTTTGTGAGCACTCGTTTGCAACGCGCACATCTTCTCTGCCTCTGTTTAAATTCTTCTGAAAATTCGTGCACGTGTACACGTGTATGTTTCTGTTCTTCGTGTGAATTCTCAGCTCTAGAATCAACGCGGCCGCGCAGATATCAACAGATGTATATAGATAGTACAACATATGGAGAGGGACATTTTGACAAATACGGAAGTCAAAACCCGCGCGTTGTATGAGCGAGAGAGAAAGAGTACTATTATATTATACGACGACGATGGTTTCTACTAGTAAACGGTGGTTTCTAAAGAATAATCAAAACGATTTTGTCGTAAAAGAGTTTCACATCATCTCGATGCGAACATCGATTGCGCTCTCATTCGTTCGCGACATTTTTACAAATGGCCAAACATATCCCACAACTCGGTCACTTGCGGGCCGCCGCCGTTCACGACGTTCGTAAACCCTTCTTTCTCCAACCACTCTTTACTTTTTTGTCCTCTCCCACCTCCTCCGCAGTGCGTGATTATCGCTCTGTCCTTTTCGAACGTTTGCAAAATATCCACGTTCGATCCGCTCAAGGCTTTCTTCGTTCTATCGAACGGCGCATTCAGCGCGTTTGGCCGTTTCTCGGTGCCGCAATCTGCGATTGGGAATTTCCCGTGTGTACTCCCGTAGAGTTCATCGGACGGTTCGACAGAAAAATCCGGGTTTCGAGCGTCTACGATAACAATCTTCTTCGATGCGTCTTGGTTTTGCTCGAGGAAGGCGCGCATTTCTGCGTTCGAGGCCACGCCTGGTTTCCTCGCTTCGTCGTCGCTCGAAGATGAAGAAGGTGTTGCCGCTTTCGTCGTAGGGGGTGTCATTTTTCCCTGATGATGAAATCGTTTCGTCGACAAAACGGACGACTTTGAGAAGAAAGAAGAAGTTTGAGTGGTGTTTTTGAAGAGACAAGGGACTCGTTGAAGCATTGGTCTTCTTCGTCTTCTTCAAAGTCAAAGCTTCTTCGTATCGCGATAAAGCGCGCAAGAGTTTGTTTGAGATTTTATTCCTTTTTGTGTTCAAACCCTAAATACTAGTGCACTTAGGCCCAGTAGCTTTACTTCAGAATGCACGAACTCGCCGGACCGTTGACGGCGTTGGTGCACGAGAATTTGGCTTGAAACGAAGTGGCTTCAAAAAACATATTTTCTTGCGCCGTTGTTGCGGCCGGTCCAGTCCACGAGGAAATGTCGTGGTTGAACGCAGAAGCGATAAAAAACATTTTATACATACCACCACCTGATCCCCATCCCCCAGGCACGTTTGCTGTATTCCAACCCCCAATGTCTTGGTTGAACGACCGAGCGTAATAAAACATGAATCTCATATCACGCACTTCTGCTGTGTTCCAACTCCCGATGTCTTGGTTGAATGTAGAAGCGTGAAAAAACATTCTCTGCATATCCCTTACTTGTGATGTATTCCAATCGCCAATGTAGTTGTTGAACGCAAAAGCTTTATAAAACATACCAAACATATTAGTCACTTTTTCTGTGTTCCAACTCCCAATGTCTTGGTTGAACGCAGAGGCTTGATAAAACATAGATGACATAGAAGTCACTTTCGACGTGTCCCAACCGCCAATATTTGCGTTAAAAGTCGTCCTATCTTTGAATGTATGACTCATATCTTCCACCAAACTCGTATCCCAATTCGGCATCGTGCCGTAATTATTACCAGAAGCCCAATCCGTGCACTCGCCGGTCTCTGGCGCTTCTAGTAAACACTCGGCGACGAAAGTATGCCAACTTTCATCTGGTATTGGCTCCATGATCGGGGGGGGACTTGGCGGGGGGCTGGGCGTTGGCGGAGGACTCGGCGGAGGAGGCGATGGCATGACTGTAATTTCAACGTGGGAGAGACGATTTCGAAGCTCTGTATTTTGCGATCGAACTATCGAAAGCTCGCTCTTCAACATCGAAAGCTCGCTCTTCAACTCTACCATAGTCGCCAGCACATCAATTTCTTCACCTTCTTTACTTAATACAATCAAACGTTCTCGGCACGTGACGTTCCCATAAAAGTCCGTCTCTTTCGCGCACATATTCGTTTTCCAGCTACCCTCTGCGGCGCAAATTGAGGTAGCCTCATCCTGGCCGTGAACACGAACTAGAAGTACTGTGAAGAAGAAGATCAAAATCAGTCTGACACCCACTGAGTCAGTGTAGCGTTGATTCATTACAGTTGTAGATCGAAGGGGTTGATGAACGAAAGAAGTACCAAAGCTTCTTACCCCAAAAGCTCCCCCAACTTCGAGAAACAACGGACTGCGTTCAAAAAATTAAAAGATTGATTAAAGCTTTGTTAGTTCTCCTAACCAACCACGCAACTCCCCCTCCAACCGAGCCTCCGCGACCACGAATTTGAAGAAAGTTCGTGACGAACGAACCTAAATTATGAACAAAATTTCCGCAACCGCCACCCCCCAATTCCGCGAACTATAGTAACGTCCGCGACCTTTCGGGAAAACCGCGACTTTTGGAAAAAAAACAACGACGACGAAAAAAATCGGTTTCTATTTCTTTACTTACGAGTGGAGCCGAAGGCGACTTTCGTTGATTAAGATGATTCACGGGGTAGAGGAAGTGTTGATACTTCTTCTTACCGCGTTTAGGTACGAGTACTTGTTTTGAAGTGATGTCGTACGCGCTTGAATAGTGAGGTTGTTATTCTGGAAAAGATTCTAATTGTGCGTCAAAAATAATGATGATTTTGGTTAGGTGTTTAAATAAAACATCGAGAATCAGTTGAGATCAAAAAATCTAAAAAAAAAAGGCGCAAAGCGCTATAACACCATCCCTATCTTCAGGATTAAGTAAATAAGGAAATACGAGCACAACCACATAGTTTTATGAGTAGCATGTCGTCGCTTTATTTCATTTTAGATCCCTCAAGTTTACGCATTGTAACCACGTGTAATAGAGGAAAGAACCTGAAAAAAGAAGAGCTCACATGACCGTCATCAACTATCACGAACTTAACCTGTATTTACAAAAGCGGAAGAGAGTAATTCGCCGTACAAGAGCACTTGTTCTCGCACTCGTAAGTATCAGTTTATCATTAATAATTGCGTCATCAATACGATATGCACCGTATGATAGTGGACGTGTGCACGTTTCGCACTTCGTCGCCTTCTTCAAGTGTTGGTCTAACTTTGGTTTCTGTGCACCAAAATCACGAGAAGCTAAAATACTGAATTCCACGACGAGGGCAAAGTATGCCATTGTTTCGAGTTGCGTAAAGGGGGTGGGGATCTCTGATGAGATGGTTCAGGCCTCGGTAGCTAATAAGCTGATGTATTGTGAAGATCACAAAAATGTTGATTGTATCATAAACACAGAATTCAGAGACTTAGTGGGAGACTTTCGATTTAACGTGACCTATAGACAGGATCAGCTGTCTTCAAAATGGTACAAATTTCCTCTCATTTTGGAAAATTTAGATTCGTACGAGTGGGTAATATGGTTAGATTGTGACACACTCATTCTAAATCGAACAAAAAGTATAGAAGATGCTCTAAAGAGCTCGGTGGATGATCAAATTTTTGACGGGAAGGATGTAATCTTTACCGTCGATCATAATGGTGTGAATTTAGGTGCTTTCGTGGTACGTAACTCGGACTGGTCAAAGGTGTTTTTAAACCACCTATACGATCAGCGAGGCTCAGTAACTTTTGCACATAAGTTCAATTTAACACGAAATCGCCGTTCTGCACCCTTACAAGAAGGTTGGGCAGATCAAAACGCCCTGATAATTGTACAAGACTCCTTCTACTCTTTAGAACAGTTAACACGGCACACATTGAAAAGCTCTAAACTTTCTGCCATGATTAACAACTTTTGCCTGGTGGACACAAGATTTATACATCACCGAGTGTTTTGTCACTCAATCAACTGTGACAAATATTTCCTCTGTTTAGCGCAGTCTGTGAC
>OZSS01000534.1_pt1 | contig 18220 bp, 14 predicted proteins | sample 1779911 | NCBI WGS metagenome assembly OZSS01 (sample SAMEA2603589, study PRJEB24840) | metagenome | biome: Water; feature: Photic zone; material: Seawater sample | place: Mediterranean Sea | collected 2013-11-12 | depth 10 m | reverse complement strand
GATCAACGATGTAAAATTATCTACCGTAAATACTTTTGAAATTAAATTATATGACTCTACTTTGAAATATCAAATATACGGGATTCAAAATTTGAAATTTCTTTTCATATTTTGATAATTCACTTATTGAAGAAAAAAGAAAACTCAGAGGAGCATGAAGTAGTCTTACCCCTTTTATTTTTTCAAATCGCTTTAGAGCTGAGGCGTTATTGGTTAAACAACCCAGTGCATAGACAGTATCTGTTGGGTAGATGACTAGTCCCCCATTTTCAAAAACTTCAGCAATCTTTTCAATATCATTATGATTTGGATTTTTTCCATAAAGAGATAGAAATTCAGCCATTTTAAACCTTTTTTAATTGCGCAAAGCGTAAAAGGAGTTTTTTCACTCCCACTCCCTTAAAATCAATAGCTGCTTTTTGATCGGCTCCTTTTCCTTCTAAAGAGATTACTTTTCCCAACCCAAATCGTTCATGAAGCACTTCATCTCCAATGGCTAAAAGCAAAACGTCCATTTCACCCACAGGTTTTGGAGCTGTGTTGATCGCTCTTAGCTTTTGTAATTGTGAAGGCGTAGGAGAAGTGTTTATAGGACCATCCTTGGGTAATTTTCTTTCAACTGACTTAGTAGTGCTAACAGGTTCACCAAAAATAGAATCATTGAGTAGAGGCTTAAATGTATAGGGCGCTTCCTTAGGAGGGAGTTCAATAAATTCTTTGTCTAATTCTTCAATAAATCGGCTCGGCTCAGCATCAATTAATTTCCCCCATCGATAACGAGATTGGGTGTAGGTGAGAAAGGCTTGCTTTTTTGCCCTAGTTAAGGCAACATAAAATAATCTTCTTTCTTCTTCTAATTCCAGTCTAGTGCTGAGACTTAGTGCTGAGGGGAATAAATCTTCTTCCAATCCTACAACAAACACATTTGAAAACTCTAACCCTTTTGCAAGATGAATAGTCATTAGAGATACACGGTCAGCATTTTCCTCTTCTTCTTGATCCAAATCGGTCAATAGGGCCACATCAGCTAAAAATTCGGCTAAATCGGCCTTTGCATCAACGATTTCGATTTGCCCTTCTGTGAAATCTCTAATCCCGTTTAATAATTCTTCAATATTTTCAATTCTAGCTATACCCTCAGGTGTTCCATCTTTTTTTAATTCATTAACAATTCCTGTTTTCTTAATAATAAAATCTGTTATTTCAAAAGCATTCATTTTTTCGTTTTCAATGCGGAAACGTTGAATCATTTGCTCGAAATTTTTAAGCTTATTTGTTGTGCTTGAATTTATTTTTAAATCAAGCTTATCAATTTGTGACAGTACATCTAATAAACTTATGTTGTGTCCTTTTGAAGCAACAACCAACTTGTCTACCGTAGTAGCCCCTATGCCCCTTGATGGATAATTGATGACTCGTTTCAAGCTTTCTTCGTCATTTGGATTGACCACCAATCGTAAATACGCTAAAATATCTTTGATTTCTTTGCGCTGATAAAATGACAATCCACCATAAACCCGATAAGAAATGTCTCTTTTTCTAAGGGCATCTTCTATCGCTCTAGACTGAGCATTAGTCCGATAAAGCACAGCAAATGCATTGTTTTTTAGCTGTTGATCCATTTTTAGATCAAAGATTTTAGACGCTACAAAGCGTCCTTCCTCACCATCTGTAGATAGGCGATGAATGCCAATTTTTTCTCCTTCTGTATTGGAAGTCCAAACAATTTTTTCAATCTTATTTCTGTTGTGTTTTATGATGGAGTTGGCTGCATTGACAATGTTCTTTGTGGAGCGATAATTCTGCTCTAAACGATAGAGTGCTACATCGTCATAGTCTTTTTGAAAGTTCAAGATATTATTAATATTTGCTCCTCGAAAAGCATAGATGCTCTGAGCATCATCTCCCACCACACAAATGTTTTGAAAACGATCAGAGAGGGCTCTAACAATTAGATATTGAGAATGATTAGTGTCTTGATACTCATCGACCAAAATGTAGCGAAATCGGTTTTGGTATTTAGCAAGAACTTCTGGAAAACGATTAAGCAATTCATTCGTTCGAAGCAATAAATCATCAAAATCCATTGCTCCAGCTTTGAAGCATCGCTCTACATATTCTTTATAGATAGCACCCAATTGTGGTCTTCGAGCCTGCGCATCTGCCTCAACCAAGTCAGGGTCTTGAAAATATGCTTTCACGGTGATTAAGCTATTCTTAAATGATGAGATGCGGTTTCGAATTTGTTTATACTTATAAATATCTTTATCCAACCCGCTCTCTTTGATAATAGCGGCTATTAATCGATCTGAATCTTGGGTGTCATAAATAGTGAAATTGGAAGGGAAACCCAACTTATCTGCATCTTGTCTTAGTAGTCTTGCAAACACACTGTGAAAAGTGCCCATCCAAAGGTTTTTAGCCTCACTTTCGCCCACTAAAGTGCCAATTCTAGACTTCATTTCGCGAGCCGCTTTGTTGGTAAAGGTTAAGGCTAAAATTTGAAAAGAATCTACACCCGATTGCATTAAATGGGCAATTCGATATGTCAAGACACGGGTTTTCCCAGAGCCTGCTCCTGCAATGACAATCAAGGGACCCTCTTTGTGCAAAACAGCTGAACGCTGCGCTTCGTTGAGTTCTTCTATAAAATTGAGCGAAAAACCATCCATCGGTTAAAAATAAATATTTCTAACACGGCTATCCTTTGATAAAATCAATAGTTATAAACAGTTTAGAAACCCATTTTTTTCTTGGCAAAGTCAAAGCCTTCTTCCCACCATTGAGTCATTTGATGTCGATCAAAGACAAGGGAATTACGTGTTAATATTCTTGGAGTATAGAAAATACGCAATTTGGCACCGTAGTCATTGGCAACTAAATTTCCTATATGTAGATTTTGTTGTTCTATTTTATCTGAAATAAAACCAAAAACACTACTCAAAGCCTCAAAAGGATTGCGGCTTGGCACTCGATTTGTTTGTTGAAATTCAGTATCTAATAAGATCGCATCAACATGGGTAGCTCCCCTCCTAACTGCTTCCTCAATAGGTATGACCGATCCTAAACCACCGTCTGCATACTCACAGTGGTCTTTAACAACTAAGGACATAAAGGGAACATAATTGCATGAAATCCAAATCCAATCTAGAAAATCTTCATATTCAAAATCATGCAAGCGTTTATATTCTACTCTATTGGTAGAAAGGTTTGAAACACAAACAACAACCTCTTTTTTCTCGTTTTTTAAGAGTTGAAAATCAGTTATTGAGAAATACTCAGTCAATAGTTTTCTTAAATTGTTGCTTTCTCCAAAGGTCTTACGCCCCCGAATAAAATTCTTTAAAACATTGAAATGATGGATTTTAATGCGTTTCACCCTGCCCTGTTGTTTGATTAGAAAAGGACAATTATCAAAAATGGATTCTTGCGTCACATTTGTATAAGCTCTCTTAATTGTTTCAACTTTCCCCAGCGCCAAATGAGAAATCAATAAACTGCCAGTAGAGGTGCCTATGAAAAAATCATAGTTCAATTGACTTTCTTCTAATAGAAATTGGGCTATACCTCCCGCAAAAGCACCCTTACTTCCACCGCCAGATATTACAAGGGCTCGTTTCATTCTTTTGATTTAAATAAAGGTAAACATTCTCCGTGTTGAAATCAATACAATAAAAAAAATTAATTTCGCTAGTGATGGATATCATGCAAACTTCTCTGGAATATCTAAAGGGGGTTGGCCCGGCCAAGGCTCAACTCCTTAAAAACGAAATGCAGCTCAAGTCATTTCAAGATTTATTGCATTTTTTTCCGCACCGTTACGTAGATCGTTCTCAATTTTTCTCTATTAATACGCTTCCTGCCAATAATTCTGAAGTGCAAATCAAAGGACGGGTAAAACAATTAAAATGGGTGAATCAAAAAAGAGGAAAACGATTGGTCGCTGAATTTGAAGACGAAACTGGACAGTTGGAGTTGGTTTGGTTTAGAGGGCATCAGTGGATCGCAAAAAGCATTCAGTTAAACCAGGAATACATTATTTTTGGGCGGCTCAATTGGTATCGAGGCATAGCGAGTATGCCCCACCCCGAAATGACATTGGCTACTGCTTATGAAAAAGAACCTCTTCGACCTTTTCAGCCTATTTACAGCAGTACAGAAAAAATGGTCAATAGTGGACTAACACAAAGAAGCCTTCAAAAAATGGTTAGTGAATTATTTCTTAAAACTGGACATTCTTTTCGAGAAACCTTACCAGAAAAAATTCTTGCGCGTCTAAGTTTAGTTTCCAAGGCCAAGGCGCTTAATCACATTCATTTTCCAGAGAGTCAAAATGCATTAACAAGAGCCCAAATGCGTTTAAAGTTTGAAGAGCTTTTCTATATTCAACTGCAATTGCTTTTAAAAAACTATCAACGCAAGCAAAAAATTAAGGGACATATTTTTGAATCAATTGGTTTTCATTTTAACTCTTTTTATGAAAAAGCACTTCCTTTTACGTTAACCAATGCTCAAAAAAGAGTCATCAAAGAAATTAGAAATGATTTAGGCTCTGGCAGACAAATGAACCGCTTACTTCAAGGAGATGTTGGCTCAGGAAAAACCATTGTGGCTTTGCTCACGATGCTGATTGCATTGGACAATAGCTTCCAGGCATGTCTTGTTGCACCAACAGAAATTCTGGCTCAGCAGCATTATGAATCATTATCTGTATTACTCAAAAACAGTACTATCCATTTAGCCTTGCTGACGGGGAGCACCAAAAAGAAACAACGTCAAAAATTACATGAGGAATTAGAATCAGGAGTCCTTCACATATTGATTGGTACGCATGCCATTTTAGAAGAAAAAGTAGTCTTTAAAAGTTTAGGTTTGGCAATTATTGATGAACAGCATCGATTTGGTGTGGCACAGAGAGCTCGCCTATGGAAAAAAAATAAAATTCCACCACATATTTTGGTAATGACAGCGACACCTATCCCTAGAACTCTAGCAATGAGTCTTTATGGAGATTTAGATAGTTCGATTATTGATGAACTTCCGCCGGGTAGAAAGCCAGTCAAAACTATTCACCGACTTGACCGCAATAGATTGAAAGTGTTTGCCTTTTTAAAAGAAGCTATTGCTAAGGGGCAACAAGTTTATATTGTTTATCCACTAATACAAGAATCTGAAAAACTAGATTATAAAAATTTGATGGAAGGCTATGAGAGTATTCAAAGAGCCTTTCCCCAACCTGAATTTCAAATCAGTATCCTCCACGGCCAAATGACCCCTGAGGCAAAAGCTATAGAAATGGATCGTTTTGTACGGCAAAAGACACAAATTATGGTAGCCACCACAGTGATAGAAGTTGGTGTGAATGTTCCAAACGCTTCGGTGATGGTGATTGAAAGCGCTGAACGTTTTGGACTTTCACAGCTTCATCAATTGAGAGGTCGTGTGGGGAGGGGTGCATCGCAGAGTTATTGCATTTTGATGAGCAGCGAAAAACGTTCAGAAGAAGCCAGAACAAGAATAAACACTATGGTACAAACGCAAGACGGGTTTGAATTGGCTGAGGTTGACTTACGATTGAGAGGACCAGGCAATCTAATGGGTACCCAGCAAAGTGGGCTACTTCAACTAAAAATAGCCAATGTAATCAAAGACACCCAATTGCTTCAAACTGCTAGAGCCTATGCGCAAGACATTATAAAAAAAGACCCTAACCTTGAGACTGAAGAGCACCAAAACATTAAATATACACTTGCGCAAATACAATTTCATCAAAACATTTGGAACTTTATAAGTTAAATTAGACCCACAAGATTAGTATATTTGCGACACAACAAACACTAATAAAACAGAGTTGAAAATATCCTATAACGGCCTAAAAGAATTCATAAAAACTGACCTATCTATAGAAGAAATAGCAACCCTACTAACCAATCTAGGACTAGAGGTTGAAGGCACAGAGACCTATGAGTCGGTCAAAAATAAACTAGATGGAGTTGTGGTGGGAGAAGTGCTTTCTTGTGAACAACATCCTAATGCAGATAGACTAAAAATAACGACAGTTAAGCTTGCTTCAGAAATAGATCCTGTTCAAATTGTTTGTGGTGCACCAAACGTAGCTAAAGGCCAAAAAGTAGCCGTTGCCAAAGTAGGCACAACCCTTTATGGTAATTCGAATGAACCCTTAAAAATTTCAAAAAGTAAAATACGGGGAGAAATTAGCATGGGTATGATTTGTGCAGAAGATGAATTGGGTATTGGTGATAGCCATGACGGAATACTCGTTTTAGATGCTGACTTGGAAATAGGAACACCTTGTCAAGAGGTCTTTGACATTGTAACCGATACTGTCTTTGAAATAGGTTTAACTCCTAATCGCGCAGATGCCATGAGTCATTTTGGTGTGGCTCGAGATTTAAAAGCAGCTTGCATTATCAATAAAATTCCCTTTGAATGGATAACACCTGAAGTGAGTGTTTTTCATGTAGACAATACTCAAAATCAAATAAATGTTGAAGTAGAGGCGACAAAGAAAGCACCTCTTTATTACGGTCTAACAATAAGTAATATTGAAATTGGCCCCTCTCCCAAATGGATCCAGCATCGACTCAAAGCCCTTGGGATGAACCCGAAAAACGTGGTAGTAGATATCACTAACTATGTGATGTTTGAATTAGGCCAGCCTTTGCACAGTTTTGACGCTGATAAAATCAAAGAAAAAATTATTGTAAAGACACTAGATGAAGGAACAATATTCACTACGCTTGATGATCAAGAAAGAAAATTGAGTGATGAAGATTTAATGATCTGTGATAGTGAAAATCCTCTTTGCATAGCGGGTGTATTTGGAGGAAAAGAATCTGGTATAGACAACAATACAAAAAATATTTTTTTAGAGAGTGCCTATTTTGACCCTGTAAGCATTCGGAAAACGGCTAAGAGACATGCACTAAATACAGATGCATCTTTTCGGTTTGAACGAGGAGTGGACCCAGAAATTGGCCTTTATGCTTTAAAAAGAGCAGCTTTATTAATTAAAAAATACGCAGGAGGATTAATCAGTAGTGATATTCAAAATGATGCGAAAAACGTCCCAACCTCTCATTCGATATTTTTGAACTATGCCACCTTATATCAAACACTAGGATTTGAATTTCCAAAAGAAACATTAACTTCTATTCTAAATGCTCTAGAAATTGAAATCAATAACGTTTCAACGGAGGGGCTTGCACTTTCAGTACCTCCTTATCGGGTGGATGTTACAAGACCAGCAGATGTGATTGAAGAAATTTTACGTTTATATGGTTATAACCAAGTCCCTGATGCCCCTCTTCGTTTTAATACCCAAGCCAAATACAATTGGAAAAACTCGCAAAAGCTTGAAAACGAAATAAGTAACATACTTTGTGGCATGGGATTTTTTGAAATCCTTACCAATTCTCTGAGCTCTCCGGACTATCGAGAAGAAAATTTAGCGGCTGTTCAATTGCTCAATCCATTAGGTAGAGAATTGTCAATGATGCGTCAATCACTCATTTTTAATGCGATAGAAGTAGCTGCTTTTAATCTTAAGCGGCAGCAAGAGCAAATAAAACTATTTGAGTTTGGCACTTGCTATCATCAATCGAAAGAGTCTTACATTGAATCAAAACGATTGAGCCTCACTCTCGCTGGTTCTCCTTTTTCAGAACATTGGAATGTAAATCAAGCCCCTGATTCTTTTTTCTATTTAAAAAATGCTGTTGAACAAGTATTCAAAGCTCTAGGCCTTGTCAGTTTTTCTACAAAAAAACAAAGTCATAAGAATTATGAAAACTGTCTTGCCTATGAAATTGATGGATTAGCCCTCGGCTATCTTGGCAAAGTTGCAGGAACAATCACTAAAAAATTTGATATAGATCAAAACTTATTTTTTGCCGAATTAGCTTGGGATGTTATGACTGAAAAAGCCTTTCACACTCCTCTTACCTATAAGGAAATACCCAAGTTTCCAATTGCAGTGAGAGACCTTGCACTGGTTTTAAACCCTCCTGTTTCTTTTAAACAAATTGAAGCCCTGGCGCTACAAACAGAAAGAAAAATTTTAGAAGAGGTCTCACTTTTTGATGTCTATGAAGGCAAGGGTTTGCCAGAAGGAAAAAAATCGTATGGCATTCGTTTTCTCTTCAGAGATTCACAAAAAACGCTCACTGACAAACAGATAGACAAAAGCCTTCAGCGTATTTTTAACATATTTGAAAAAGAATTACAAGCTCAGTTGCGATAGAATTTGCGTTTGACAGAATTACCTTGTATTTTTGTTGCTAAATGATTAGGAACATGCTGTTGAATTTATTACCTCCCACCAATTTAGAAACCGTTTTAAAAAACACATCCGTTGACAATATAACTGATGAGTCCAAGTTAGAATCCCTGTTTGAAGAGCATCAGATAAAAAAAGCAAATACGTTTACATTTGATTTACTCGAAACCGATAAGATCTATCATATCAATGCAATAAAAAAGGTATGTGTTGATTACCGCTTGCGTTTTTTGGATTTAAAATTTTTCAAAAACACTCTCCCACAAGAAGCAAAAGATAAAATTGAGGGATTAGAAAAACAACATAATACCTCTTTGGCTGATTTAAAAGTAATGGCTCCTTCTGCCCTATTCCGTTTAGAAAGTACAGACGATCCACTTCTTTTTGTTCCTCTTGGTAATGACTATTTTTATTTGATTCATAAATGGGGTAATGATTTAAAACCGTTAAGAAAAATCAGAATGTGGCCTTTTAAGAATATTTGGAATCTACTTCTGCTCATTTTTGGTTTGAGCTTCCTTGCGACTGAATTAACACCATTAAGCCTGTTCACAAAAACTCCAGATGGGGCTTCCTATTGGATGTTATTCTTTTTTATGTTTAAAGCATTAGCTTCTATTGTCTTGTTTTATGGTTTTGCCCTCGGAAAAAACTTTAACCCAGCTATTTGGAATAACAAATACAACAAAGCTTAACTTCTCAAACAAACAATGCCCCAAAACTTAGTTAAAGTTTATACTGGTTCTTCTATAAATGTATTAGCAATTATGAACGCACTAGAATCAGATAATATTTATCCTTTGATTAAAGATCGATCAGAATCAGCTCGACTGGCTGGATTCGGAGCCACCTCAATTATGCAACAGGAGCTTTTTGTTCCTAAAGAAGCAGAAACGAAGACACTTGAAATTATCAGGAATCTTGATTTATGATTTTTTCCTTATTTTGGTTTCGAAACAAAATTAATTTAATCTCCGCCTATGCAATTTCTGATTTTTATGCTATTCACAGCATTAGTAGGAATAATATCTTATTTTGCTACTCGATCTACCAATGAAAAAACACAAGATGGTTATTTTTTAGGGGGTCGAAGCTTGACGGGAGTTGTCATTGCAGGCTCTTTACTATTAACAAATCTTTCTACCGAACAACTTGTTGGCTTGAATGGATCGGCCTTTAAAGAAGGGATTGTGGTGATGGCTTGGGAAACGCTTGCTGCTATTACGATGGTTGTGGCTGCACTTGTCTTACTCCCACGCTATTTAAAAGGAGGTCTCACAACAGTGCCTCAATTTTTAGAACGACGCTACGACACAACAACAAAGTCAATTGCTTCAGTTCTATTTCTAAGTGGTTATATGGTCGTGCTTTTACCTATCGTTCTTTATTCAGGAGCAATTGCATTGATCGGTATGTTTGATTTAACCTCGCTCATGGGAGTCGATCAGACCACTGCACTCTATATCACCGTATGGTCTATAGGTCTTATTGGTTCGATCTATGCAATTTTTGGGGGCCTCAAAGCAGTTGCTGTTTCTGATACACTCAATGCGGTGGGATTATTAATTGGAGGGATGTTGGTGCCCATGTTTGGGTTACTCTATGTAGGCGAAGGAAATATTATACAAGGCATTGAAGTGCTAGTGGCTAACCATCCTGAAAAGTTTTTAGCCAAAGGTGGACCAGATTCGGCTATTCCATTTGGCACCTTGTTTACGGGTATGATTTTAGTTCAGCTTTTTTATTGGGGAACAAATCAGGCCATCATTCAAAGAGCACTTGCCGCAAAAAATTTAAAAGAAGGGCAAAAAGGACTCCTCATTGCCGCTTTCATAAAAATCCTTGGTCCCATTATAGTGGTGTTGCCTGGCATTATAGCCTTGCATGTTTTTGGAGACACACTCGAAACAGGTCAGGGAGATCAATCTTATGGTCTTTTGGTCAATAGGGTTTTGCCACCAACCCTACTTGGTTTCTTTGCAGCTGTACTTTTTGGTGCCATTTTAAGTTCTTTTAATTCAGCACTCAATAGCTCTGTAACGCTATTCGGATTGGATGTCTATAAACAATATATCAATAAAGAGGCTGATGAACAAAAAGTTGTCCGATCTGGGAAAATGTTTGGTATTCTTCTTGCCCTTTTTTCTATGCTCATAGCACCTACAATTGCGAATGCACCTGAAGGTTTGTTTGGCTACTTGCAAGAAATTAATGGGTGTTATACCATACCCATATTAACCATTATATTAGTTGGTTATATGACCAAATATGTTCCCGCCTCTGCGGCTAAAATTGCAATTTTGATGGGGTCTTTACTATATACATTTAGCCAGTTTTTCTTAAAAGATTATGTTCTTTCTAGAGGAGGAACCTATCCCCATTACTTGCATGTAATGGCCATATTATTTACTTTCAATGTTCTTTTGATGTTAGTTATAGGGCGCATTTGGCCAAGAAAAGAAGCCTATATACAAGTGTATACTAAACAAGTCGATATTACGCCCTGGCGGTATGTTAAACCCCTTGGACTAGTCATCACCTTGATTGTGATAAGCACCTACTTTGTCTTTGCCTAAGAAGCATACATTTTATTACGTAAATCTTTTAAAGATGCATCGCTCATATAATCATCAAAAGAAGTGAGTCTATCGATTGCTCCTTTGGGTGTTAGCTCTAAAATTCGGGTGCCCAAAGATTGTGAAAAAGCATGATCACTAGTGCTACAAATAAGCGTGCCTTTATAATTATTAAGCGCATTATTGAGACCAGTTATAGATTCTAAATCCAAGTGGTTTGTGGGTTCATCAAACAGAAGCACATTGGCGCGTTCCATCATCATTTTAGAAAGCATACAACGTACTTTCTCACCACCAGACAATACATTGCATGTTTTTAAGGCTTCTTCCCCACTAAAAAGCATCTTCCCCAAAAAACCACGAATAAAAACCTCTTCTCGTTCTTCTTCAGTTTTAGCAAATTGTCGAAGCCAATCCACTAACGAGAAGTTGTTTTCAAAATAAGAATCATGGTCTAAAGGCAAATAGGCGTTGTTAGTGGTTACTCCCCACTCTACCTTACCTTGCTCAGGCACAAATTTTCCATTCACAATCTCGTAAAACGCTGTCACAGCACGGCTATCTTTAGAATATACAATTAGCTTATCTCCTTTGGCAAGATTCAAATTAATATTGGAAAAAAGAACGCTGTCACCGATACTATAACTGAGGTTTTCTATATTTAAAATCTGGTCACCTGCTTCTCGTTCTTGCTCAAATATTAGTGCTGGATAGCGTCGGCTAGAGGGTTTGATGTCTTCTATGTTTAATTTATCGATCATTTTTTTTCTAGAAGTAGCCTGCTTAGATTTAGCGACATTTGCTGAAAATCGAGCAATAAATTCTTGAAGTTCTTTTTTCTTTTCCTCAGCTTTTTTGTTCTGTTGGGCGCGTTGTCTTGCTGCTAGTTGACTCGATTGATACCAAAAAGTATAATTCCCTGAGAAATGTGAAATTTTTCCAAAATCAATATCAGAAATATGTGTACACACACTATCCAAAAAGTGACGATCATGTGAAACAACGATGACAGTATTGTCATAATCTGCTAAAAATTGTTCTAACCAAACAATAGTTTCATAGTCAAGATCATTGGTGGGCTCGTCCATAATCAAAACATCAGGTCTGCCAAAAAGTGCTTGAGCCAAAAGCACTCTCACTTTTTGTTTCCCATCAAGATCTGCCATCATACTGTAATGCAAATCCTCACCTATTTCCAAGTTTGATAATAAACTGGCTGCCTCACTTTCAGCATTCCAGCCATCCATTTCTTCATATTGGCCTTGGAGCACTCCAACACGCTCACCATCGACATCAGAAAAATCAGGCTTAGCATAAAGGCTTTCCATCTCAGATTTTAAATTAAAAAGGGGTTGATTGCCTCGAAGAACGGTTTCTAAAACAGGATAGCTATCAAATGCATTGTGGTTTTGTTCAAACACTGACATACGTTTGCCCGTTTCAAGAGAAATACTTCCCGAATTAGGCTCTAAAGCGCCTGATAAAATTTTTAAAAAGGTAGATTTACCAGCTCCATTCGCTCCAATGATACCATAACAGTTCCCTTTAGTAAAACTTACATTTACTTCATCAAATAAAACTCTTTTGCCAAATTGGACGGATAGATTAGATACTGATAGCATGAATTTTTTTTTGAATGCAAACTTAAACATTTCCAAAAAATATATCCCTTCTTTTTTTAAGAAGAACTTAGAGTTTTGTGAAAGGAATTAACTGTATTTTTGAAGTATGAGACACTTTCTTTGGGTATTAATTATTTGTTTGATTACGCTTGGCTGTAAACTAGAAAGAAAAAGAAATAAAAAAGGGGTTTTCTTTGGTGGACAGGTCGTTCAACCCACTTCTGATTATTTGACTCTATACCAAGGGAATAATACTATAGACACCCTTTATCTGGATGTTAATCAACGCTTTGAAAAACAGTTCGATTCTCTGATGCCTGACCTATATAAATTAGAGCACGTCCCTGAATTTCAAAATGTATTATTCGAAAAAGGGGACAGTTTGTGGGTTAGATTTAATGCTACGACTATGAAAGAATCATTGGTCTATTCTGGAACTGGAGCTGCTAAAAATAATTTTTTAATGGGATTGACATTAGATCAAGAACGTGAAAACCGTTTTTTATCTAATAAATATTCACTTTCAAGTCAAGACTTTAATGAACTCATAGATTCTTTACTGATTGAAAAGAAAACACGGTGGATGAAAATGGACTCTCTTAGTATACTTTCTCCAGTAGCTCAAAAAATTACACAAGCAGCTTATATTTATTCATACGCTACAATTAGAGAAAGATATGCACTCTTTAGGGGCACTAAATGGTCTAAGGAAGAACGCAACATATTCTTTGATTTTAGAAAATACTTGAACCTAGGCGATACTGATTTGGCTTTTTTTGATCCTTATATAAATTATTTATTGAATTATGTAAATAATGAAGCACTTGAGAGTGGACAAAATTATATTCAACAAAAGCCTTCAACAACCTACAGCATTAACAAATTAAAAGTAGTAGATGAAGACATAAAGGGAAGCTTATTACGCAATAACTTAGCACGAGCCATAGCATTTGAAGAAATATTACGTTTTGAAAATCATGAAGCACATGACCTTTTCTTGCAATTTTACACTACTGTAAACAGTTCGCCTTCCTATTTTTCTGAAGTAATTTCTTTTCATAATGATATCACTCGCATGAAGAAAGGGGAAAAAATTGCTTCCATTCAATTGCAAACTACTGAAGGGGACAATATATCTAGCGATGCTTTATGGGATGATCGGCCTACAGTAATTTATTTTTGGTCTCAAAATAAAATGGGACATTACAAAAACACCATAAAAAAACTTGAATCACTACAAGTGAAATTCAGCAATTATCGATTTGTGGGTATTTGTCTACAACCCTTTAATGAGGTGGTAGACCAAGTCCAACAGATGATGCAGGTTGTTTCAGAAGACCAATTTGCCCTTTTGGATTATGAAAGAGCCTCACAAGTTTGGATGCTCACCTTGCTTAATAAAGCAATCATATTAGAACCAAAGGGCATTTTAAAAGAACCCTTTGGTAATTTTCTTGACCCTGAATTCGAAACTCTTTTAGAAAGAAATTAGTTCCCCTTTTTGTGGTCCTCAAGAAATTTGGCTAAACCTATATCAGTTAGAGGATGTTTGAGCAGTCCCTTAATGGCCGATAAAGGGCCCGTCATGACATCAGAACCCACTTTAGCACAATGAATGATATGCATAGTGTGACGTACAGAAGCTGCAAGTATTTCAGTAGGATAGGCATAGTTGTCGTAAATTTCTCTGATTTCAGCTATGAGGTTCATCCCATCTGTAGAAATGTCATCCAAACGGCCAATAAATGGTGAAACATATGTTGCTCCCGCTTTTGCTGCCAAAAGGGCTTGACCTGCTGAAAAAACTAAAGTGCAATTTGTTTTGATACCTTTATTTGAAAAATATCGCAAAGCCTTAACGCCCTCTTCTATCATTGGAATTTTTACTACTATTTGAGGGTGAAGTGCAGCGAGGGCTTCCCCTTCTGAAATCATCCCTTCATAATCTACAGCAATCACTTCAGCAGAAACATCTCCCGCTACCGCTTCACAAATAGCTAAATAATGAGCAGTTATGTTTGCTGCTCCAACAATGCCTTCTTTAGCCATCAAAGAAGGGTTGGTCGTTACACCATCTAAAACTCCTAGCGCTTCTGCTTCTTTAATCTGGTCAAGGTTGGCTGTGTCAATAAAAAATTTCATAGAGTTAGTTTAATTTTTATAAAATAGCATTAATAATTTTTCAAATATTTTGCTGGATAAAATTCCCTTTAAAACTACTGAAAATTTTTGCAAAGGAGACCCGACACGATAATGTACTTTAGGAGAGTTTTTTGTCAAGAGGATACCAATTTTTTTGGCAATAATCTTTGGACTAATTCCTGATTCCACATGCTCATTTATAGTAGCTAAATTCTTCTTATATATTTCACCATAAGGTGACTCCTTTTTTTGTGGAGCATAATAGCGGCGTGAAGCAATGTCTGAGACAAAGTCTCCTGGAGCTAGAGTACATACTTTGATTCCAAATTGTTTGACTTCAATTCGAAGTGATTCCGTGAGCAGTGAGAGCGCCCCTTTAGAAGCTGAATAGCCCCCTCTAAAAGGAAGGCCCATAGCACAGCCTATCGAAGTTATATTGATGATAAAACCGTCTTTTTGTTTTCTCATTTGAGGTAAAACTGCTTGAATCAATTGCAAAGGGCCATAACAATTGGTCTCAAAGTTAGAGCGTAGGGCAGCTACATCTAGTTCTTCCATAGGTCCAATGATTCCCACTCCTGCATTGTTTATCAATATATCTATCCGATGCTGCTTGTTCAACACCACCTCAACACACTTTTGAATGGAAGATGGCTCATTAAGATCTAACCCTATGAGTTCATAATTTGAAGGAGCTTCATATTTAGATGGGTTTCTGCACGTTCCGTAAACAATATACCCGAGTTGAGCCAAATGATTGGCAGTTGCTTTTCCTAAGCCTGAGGAGGCACCAGTAACTAAAACTACTTTAGGCATGTTCTTAAAAAAAAATGGGCAAGCGACCTACATCACACCGCTACAACCGCCTACCCTTGCTGCGTTCCCGCCCTGGGGGATTTGGCAGGAGCTGGTTGTGCAGAACTTGCCCGCAACAAAGATAGCAGTTCCACCAATTTCCTCAATGATTTTATTTCCTTAATTTAACGCAAAAAAGGAAACATGAAATCCCTATTCTTGTCCCTCTTTGCCTTGCTATTATTTAAATGTAATTCAGGCAATGGCTCTAAATCATCATTTAGGATTGACACAAGTCGAAAACCACTTCAATATGGAGACACCCTTCAAGCTCAAATTAAAATAAGAAAAGAGGCTTCCTACTCTCAAATAGAATGGTTTTGGGATATGGAATCAGTAGAACTTCCTTTACCTATTAAAAAACAACCCCTTGGCAATCACGAATTGAAAGCTGTAGTGAAACACCAAGATGGGATAGATACTTTGCTGCAAAATATCATCCTTGTAGCAGATGCAGCGCCTAAACTTTTTCATTATAAAATACTCAACACCTACTCTCACGATAGAGAAGCATACACACAAGGATTAGAGTTTAATGGTGATACACTTTATGAAAGCACTGGAATGAATGGGAGATCTTCTTTGCGAAAAGGTACAATTCATGACGGCACAAAATATATCGTCAAACCCCTTGACGATCAATATTTTGGTGAAGGACTCACGCTGATGAATGATAAGGTTTATCAACTCACCTGGAAAGCAAAAAAGGGGTTTGTATATGACCAAGGTCGTTTAACACTGCAAAGAGCCTTTGACTATACAAAAAGTCTTGAAGGATGGGGTCTCTGCAATGACGGTAAATATTTGTACAAGTCAGATGGTAGTAATCGTATTTGGAAGCTAGACCCTAAAACAGGAGCCGAATTGAGTTATATTGAAGTGATGACCCATCGTTCTGCATTAAATAAACTCAATGAACTGGAATGGGTAGATGGAAAAATATATGCCAACACCTATCAATTCGAAAAAGAGGTGGGATTAATTATTGACCCTCAATCAGGAAAAGTTGATGCCGTAATTGATTTTAGTGGCCTAAAAAATAAAGTAGAACAACATCCTCAACTCAATGTGCTCAACGGGATAGCTTATCATCCCCTAAGAAAGACGTTTTTTGTTACTGGTAAGAATTGGGATAAACTCTTTGAAGTAGAATTGATCGAAAAAAAATGAAACCATCACCATTTGTTCTTCAAAAAACAGTTGTCAAATCCAATTCTATTGCACCAGTGGTGTCAATCAAAAAATATACAGATAAATTAATTTGCTAAAGCCCTGTTTTCATTTTGAGCAGTTTCGAACACTAACCCCTACTTTCTAAGACAAAAAAAGACCCTTCAAAAAAACTTGAAGGGTCTCGAAGAAGGCGGCGACATACTCTCCCACCGTGTGGCAGTACCATCTGCGCTAGTAGGCTTAACTTCTCTGTTCGGGATGGGAAGAGGTGAGCCCTACTGCTATAACCACCTTACTTGTCGTAGCGTTTTTGCACTACATAATACCGTTGACATACAAAAAAACACAAGCGCAAAAGCTTTTCACAAACACTACCTTTTTAAAACAGAAAAAGTGCCACGATAGACCTACGGGTAATTAGTATCACTCGGCTAAGACATTGCTGCCTCTACACCTATGACCTATCAACGTAGTCGTCTTCTACGACCCTTAAAAGAAATCTCATCTTGTGGTGGGTTTCGCACTTATATGCTTTCAGTGCTTATCCCTTCCCGACGTAGCTACTCGGCGGTGCTCCTGGCGGAACAACCGATACACCAGAGGTCAGTCCATCTCGGTCCTCTCGTACTAAAGACAGATCCACGCAAATTTCTAACGCCCACTACAGATAGAGACCGAACTGTCTCACGACGTTCTGAACCCAGCTCGCGTGCCACTTTAATGGGCGAACAGCCCAACCCTTGGGACCTTCTCCAGCCCCAGGATGTGACGAGCCGACATCGAGGTGCCAAACCTCCCCGTCGATGTGAGCTCTTGGGGGAGATAAGCGCTGAAAGCATCTAAGCGCGAAGCTCACCTCAAGATGAGGCTTCTTTTAAAGGACGTTCGAGACTAGGACGTTGATAGGCTGCAGGTGTAAAGGCAGAAATGTCATAGCTGAGCAGTACTAATTACCTGTAACTTCCTCACTAAACTGTTTTAATATTAGTTTTCTACATTATTCGCAACATGTTACGATATTAAGATTTTATGGTGACTATAGCATTGGGGTCCACCTCTTCCCATTTCGAACAGAGAAGTTAAGCCCATTAGCGCCGATGGTACTACTGTAACAGGTGGGAGAGTAGGTCGTTGCCAGATTTTTATTTAAAAGCCTCTTTTTTTAAGAGGCTTTTTTTTTTGTAAATTACTTACCATGAAACTATTCGCTGTTTTTTTAGGAGGAGCTACCGCATTGCTACCGGTGTTTGCGAAGGATATACTCCAAACTGGTCCAGAAGGCTTAGGTATATTACGAGCATCTCCTGCTCTTGGTGCATTAATATGTGCATTGATAATTACTCAATGGCCAATGAAAGATAAAGTAGGAAAAAAACTTTTTCTATCAGTCACAATATTTGGCGCTGCTATGTTAGTGTTTGCTCTATCGACAAACTTTTTGCTTTCCGCAGTAGCATTAGCAATTTCAGGTGCCGCAGATAGTTTGAGCGTGGTAATTCGGATGACCCTTATTCAGCTAGAGACTCCTGATTCACTTAGAGGAAGGGTTTCTT
>OZSS01000533.1_pt1 | contig 18222 bp, 20 predicted proteins | sample 1779911 | NCBI WGS metagenome assembly OZSS01 (sample SAMEA2603589, study PRJEB24840) | metagenome | biome: Water; feature: Photic zone; material: Seawater sample | place: Mediterranean Sea | collected 2013-11-12 | depth 10 m | reverse complement strand
CCTGAGCTTACCTCAGTTAAAGAGTTGACCGATGCCCCTAAGACGAGTGGAGTACAGACGCTTGCGATTTTGGCTAACACCAATGCAACCACTGCAAAGCTTACACGTAACCTTAAATCCTTTCTTTCCTTTGGCCACAAATAGGGAAGTAAGAGTTGAAACGTCTTTATATATTTTGTATTTCCCAGCATTTTTATGAATTAAAATGAGTATGCTTTAACATGAATTTATTTTATTACAGACAAACTAAAAGACGACTAATTGGCATTGAAAACCTTCCCTGTCCATCAACATCATTTCTTTGTTTAGAAGTTGCCAATAGGTTAGATATACTTTTAATCATAGATTGTCTTTTCTCTGGCTTTAAAACAAATGCAGCATAAAAAAATCCCACAACCGTTTCAGCTACCTCAGTAATCGGCCCCTCTAAAGATACAACATTGGTTTCAATATTCACATTTGCTCCTGGAAATGCTTTATGTGCAAGCTCAGTTAGTCTTTCGGATCCCCTGATCCTTGGGTCACCTAAATCAATTTCTCCGTAATGTGGTATTTCTTCTTGTACATAACGATAAATTAAATCGTGTATCTCTTTATATCCTGAAGCTATATGCATCGGTCCATCAATTAACGCTGCAAAACGACCTTTAGAAGTTAACACTCGTCTAACTTCATCGAACACAGGGGCAATCGGGTCCATTAATGTTAAGGCCCAATGACACAACACGATGTCAGTAGAGTTGTCATTGATTGCTATTAAATTTTGTGCCTTTGACTGAATGAGATTAACCCCGCTGTTTGTAAGAAGACACTTAGCTAATTTTAACTCTTCTGGACACATATCTATACCTTTTAAATTTAGTCTTTTATTTCGATCAAATAAGATTTTTAATAAAGGCCCTGATCCACAAGCAAGATCTAATACACTTAAACCTTCATTGTCAGGTACAATCTCAGCTAACCATTCATAACTATTTCGTCCAACTTTATCACGACATGAACTCGCGCACTTTTCTGTAAATCCAGTGTATTCTTTATGGATAGTTCTTAGATGATTAATTAAAGCATCGCTGTCAGGACGTAAATTATGAGCAAGACTGTTGGTCCAGATTGAATTTAATCCCATCTGATGATTGATGTCTTTCATGATTAGTTTTTAACTGGCCAGCAAATTGGATTTAATGGACTTGCAGCTATTTCTCCTGGTTTGACATTAGGCATAAATTTTTGCCAGTCACCCGAGACCATCGTAGGCGCATTCACTACTCTCGCTCCATCTCGATAATATGTATTGGCAAGCGCTACTCGACTACGATTCGTACGGTTACGTGAAGCAGTATGAAAGTTTAAGTTATGATGAAAGCTCACTTCACCCAATTCAAATGGAGTTTCATTCACACTTACATTATTTTTTGAAAAAACCTCCGAAACTCCACGGTCATATCCTGTACCAGTCTTTTCAAATGTAACTGCGTTAACTAATTCGTGAACACTTAGTGGATAAGCAAAAGAAAGGGGTCCCATCTCAAGAGGAATGGGTTGTGCGGGTGCCCAAGCGGTAACGACATCATTCGTATCGAGCGGAAAATGATGATCATCGAAGTGCCATGGGGTACGACCACATCCAGCTTGTTTAGCTAGTACATTATCATGGTAAAGTCTAACAGCAGGTACTTCAAGAAGATCTGCTGAAATTTGTCCGAGACGAGGTGATAATACATAAGCACGAAGAAGTGGATTATCAGGCCAAATCATTTCAAGACTAAGAAAACGTTCATAGGCTCCTTGATCTGGATCAACCTTAAACTCTTTTTTTAATAGGTTAATTAATTCAGCTCGAAGTTTTAGTACGGCCCCAGGTGAAAAAACTTTTTTAAGCTTAATGAAACCATTCTTTCTAAAAAAATCAATTTGATCGTTAGTTAAATGATAGGGCTTAGCTAATTCTGAGATAACTTCATCGTCACTAGGTATTGCAATGTCTGGTAAGGGATCGGCATCAATGATTTCATCCTCTTTTACATTATTATCTGCAAGACTAACATACCAGTCCCACCAAGCCTGATTATCTTTTTCCCATGGTTTACTGATATCAGATATATCGGATAGTTTTGGATTTAAATTTTTATTGGAATTTGTCATTTAAACTTCTTTTATAGTACTACATTCTAACCACAAAAGAGTATGTTTTTTACAAATTTAAATGATTTAAATGAGTTTAAAAATTTAAATAACTTATTATATTCATCTTATGAATTTAGACAGCCATCATAAACCTGAAAATATCAGTGACCGAATTGCATTTGGGTTTACAAAGTTTTTAAGATTTGTTGCCGATACCTTCTTTAAAAAAAGGTATGGACACCGCGCGGTAGTGCTTGAGACGGTGGCTGCTGTTCCTGGAATGGTTGCTGGAATGTTAACTCATTTAAAATCAATTAGAAAAATTGAAGATGATAAGGGTTGGATTAAGACCCTTTTAGATGAAGCTGAAAATGAAAGAATGCATCTGATGATTTTTGTCAATATTGCAAAACCCACAACCCTTGAACGGATTGTGATTTTAATCGCTCAGTTCATCTTTATTTTAATGTATTTACTGATTTATATTATCTCAAAAAGAACCGCACACCGAATTGTCGGCTATTTTGAAGAGGAAGCGGTTTACAGTTATACTGAATTTTTAAACGAAATTGACAGTGGTAAAATTAAAAATGATCCCGCTCCAAAGATTGCTATCGATTATTACAACCTTCCCCTTCATGCAACATTAAGGGATGTGGTATTAAAAGTAAGAGAAGATGAGGCGGGGCACCGTGATGTTAATCACTCTTATGCAAACATTTTAAATAACAAATCTGATCCAAACGAAGAACAACAAGCAACGTTAAATAAAACAAATTCTTAAAAATATAAACTTAGTAGTTCAATTTAGGAAAGTTTAGATCGACCGCCATCTACACCAATAACTTGTCCGGTCATCCAAGAACTCTCTTCTGTGATTAAAAATTTAGCTAAAGCTGCTGAATCTTTTCCCTCACCCAATCTTTTTAAAGGATGAGCTTTAGCAATACCATCAGCTAAAGGTTTATTTTTAAGCATCGGTTCGGCAATTTTAGAATGACTCAAACTCGGAGCGATACAATTTACTCTAACATCAGGTGCAAATTCTGCTGCTAAAGAAACGGTTAATCCTTCAACTGCAGCTTTTGTTGACGCGATGATTGCATGATTGGTAAATCCTCTTTGAGCAGCCACGGTTGAAAATAACACAATAGAACCTTTGTTTTGTTTTAAACTTTCATGATAAGCTTTAATAATGTCTACTGCCGCATAGAGATTCAACTTCATACATTTTTGAAAATCTTGTTCTTTAACCATTTTAAGTGGTTTTAAATCAATGGATCCCACACAGTATGCGATCCCTTTAACATTAGGTACATCTGCCTTAACTCTATCAATAAAATTTTCTTCTAAAACATCTGCAACGGTGAAACTACAACCTAATTCGCTAGCAAGTTGTGATACAGGCTCCTGCTGTCTAGCAACAATGTGAATATCAAAGTCAGATTGCTTTAGCATTTTTGCTAAACTTGAACCAATGGATCCTGTAGCCCCAAAAATAAGATATTTGTTTGACATATTTGTCTTAGTATATGCCCTTAGTTGAACATTAAAAGACAATACCATTCATTTTTTTTTGCAATAATGTCTCACTCATTGAATTACCATATTTAATAATTAAGTCTAAGTTATGGAAAACAAAAATAAACAAAACCAAACTGATAAAATTAAAAACTTAGAAGATAAAGTTGAAAAACTTACAAGTGAAATTGAAAATTTAAGATACACTTTACTTAATCACATTAACTTTATTGAAGATACTTATGCACCTTTAAAAAGGCCTATAGAAAAGATGAAAAGTTTTTTTGATCGAAAGTAAATTCAATTTTACATAAATTTTTAATTCAAGAAGATTTGTTTTATTATTTATCACTCAGACTGGTCATAGCTTTTCCAGGAGAAAAAGTATAATCATTATCGTCCATTAATTTTCCACTTCCATCATAAAGCTTCCAATTAAATTTTACTTTATCTTTCTGATTTTTTCCTAATTTTAAAATAGTCAATTCAATTTTCCTTGGCTTACCGCCAGAAGAGCCATTAAACGATCTGGTCTCACCTTTTTTCCAAACCCCTAAAGGAAATTTACATCCATTTTCTATTACTCTTCCACCTCGCCTACTATCCCAAACTCTTCCCATACACTGTCCGTCATTAGTAACCGTAAATAACTGTGTTTTTAATCCACTTTGACCTTTTCTTGTTCTTTTATAAACTTTTATAGTTTCTCCAGTTTGTGGGTTTTTCCAATCCTCAGGTCCTATAATTTTTTTTCTTCGCTTCTCACCAAAAATTTTATCTGCTAGTTTATATTTAATTTCTTTATCATTCCTTATTTCTCCACCAGTAAATAATTCTAATGGAATAAATCTTTCATCAGCTGATACTGGAATAATCCACAACAAACCCAGAACCACGATCCCTAAAAGTTTTTTCATTAGTTTATATATTCTTTAATTATAGATCCAATTGTTGGCATAGACCTTAATCCGTGACCTCCATCAATAATATGTAACTTAACTTGTAGTTTTTTCTTTTTAAGTAAATCATAATAATATTTTGAAACTCCTGGAGCTGTATTTTTATCATCTTTTCCAACAATTAATATATTGAGAGATTTTAAATCTATATCTTTATAATTGAAACTTGGTGAGTTTTTTTTTAATTCTTTCAATTGAGATTTGGTTTCCCATTTTTTACCGTTGCTTAGTTTTTTTCTAATTTCCCAGTCACACGGGCAAGAGATCAAAATATTTATATCAACTAATCCTGGTACTTTTCCATGAATAGTACCTCCCTGATAAGCTCCTCCAGAATGACCAATTAAAATTAGTTTTTTTGGTTTATAATATTTTTTAAGATTTTGTAATGCAGGTGCTAGTATTTGAAAATTTTTCCAATCATAATTTACTACTGTACTCTTTATAGCGTTACGAGGTCCTGATGAATATCTATCCTCTTCACTACTGCCTCTTTCTCTAATAAAGTAACCAGGTCTTGCAAAAAGAAAAATATTGTTATCATCGTTTATTAATTCTTTTGCAAATCTAATTTGACTTTTTTTGGGTATTCCTGGTCTTGGAGAATTAGGACTACCATCACCATGAAGAAATACTATTAAGTTTTTTTTACCCTTTTCAATCTTCCCTAAATTTAAAATTGCTATACATTTGTTTTTACCTGCTGATATATATTTTATGAAATCCTCTTTTTCACAAGCGTTAGAGTTTCCACTCAACAGCAAACCAAGAACCACGATCCCTAAAAGTTTTTTCATAATCTCTAAACGTTACTATAAATCCTGACACACTAAAAATACATAAATACCTGACACACTCCTGACACAGTAAGAAGGAAAACAAGACAAATACTTGATTGCACAAAAAAATAAAACTATTATAAATCAACGAGAATTACTTGGCGGGGTAGCTCAGTTGGTTAGAGCGCAGGACTCATAAGCCTGAGGTCAGTGGTTCGATCCCACTTCCCGCTACCAATTAATGCCCTGGAAATTCAATTAAATTTTCAACTTTGTAATTTTTTTTAATCAAGTTATCTGACCCACCAAGATCAAATAAATTAATAACAAATATAAAAGCTGCTACTTTACCATTTGAAATTTCTACAAGTTTTGCTGCTGCTTCTGCAGTTCCTCCGGTTGCAATTAAATCATCAATAATTAAAACAGAGTCTTCATTTTCTATGGAGTCTTTATGAACTTCAATAGTAGCTGTTCCATATTCGAGCTCAAAATCTACTGAGTGAACATCAGCGGGAAGTTTATTTTTTTTCCTTAACATAATAAAAGGTTTTTTTAAAATATAAGAAACTGCAGAAGCGAATACAAATCCCCTCGACTCTATTGCTGCTATTTTGGTAAAATTATATTTCTTTGATCTTTCAACTATTTGATTGATAGTTGTAGCAAATGCATTTTCATCTTTAATCAACGTTGTAATGTCTCTAAAAAGAATTCCTTTTTTTGGATAATCTGGTATTGATCTAATAAAATTTTTTAAGTCCATAGGTCATGAATAAATTATTTGTTGCAGCTTTAAAAGAAGAAACTCCAGGTTTAGATTATTTTCATTATATTGGAGTTGGAAAAATTAATGCCACATATAAGTTATTAAAATTAATCAATAAATTTAAACCTAATCAAGTAATAAATTTCGGAAGTGCTGGTGCCATAAAAAAAGATATCTCTGGTATTATCGAGTGTACAAAATTTTATCAAAGAGATATGGATGTAAGAGGATTGCTTGACCTTAAATTAGGTGAAACCCCTTTTGATAATATTAATGAAATAATTAATTCTGATGAAGGCTTTTCATGTGGAAGTGGAGATAGTTTTGTAAATAATAAAATTGAAATGAATGTAGATCTTGTGGATATGGAGGCATACGCTTTAGCAAAGGTTTGTAAATTGGAAAATGTTAAATTTAGATGTTTTAAGTATGTATCGGACAATGCAGATGAAAATGCACCAAGTGACTGGATAGAAAATTGTAAAAAAGGGGCAAAACTCTTTCAAAACAAATTAAAAGAATTTGAATTATAATTTTTTAATTGAAAATAAAAACAATATCTATATCAAAGACTTCAAATTCAGGAGATAAATGACTAAAGTTGGTGAACATATAACTCTAGATATTATAGGAACTACCAAAGAGTATGACCCGTCAGTTTTTGAAAAAGTAATTTATGACATAGCTAAAGCTGCTAAAGTTACAATACTTAATATTTCCAAATATAAGTTTGAGCCCCAAGGTTTTACAATTTTAGCTTTATTAGCAGAAAGCCATATTAGCTTTCACACTTTTCCAGAAAAAGGCATTATTAGCTTTGATTTTTTTACATGTGGAAAAATAAATCCATCAGTTGCAGTGGAAATTATAAAAAAAGAGTTTGAACATACCAGAATAGTTAAAAAAGAGTTTAATAGAGATACTAAGTCTCTTTATCCAGATATTTACAGCTCACCAGGCCTACAAAAATCATATGTAGTAAATGATGTATTAGAGGACTTTAAATCAAAAGTAGGGCAACATATTGAAATTTTAGAATTGGAGCAATTTGGAAAGTCTCTTTTTATTGATGGCGAAATTCAAGTAGCAACTACAGATGAACATTTGTATAGCTCAACATTTGTTGGAGCAGGTTTAGATTTAAATCAGAATAATGAGCGAGCTGCTATAATTGGTGGCGGAGATGGAGGAGTTGCCAGAGAATGTATATCTAAAAATTTTAATTTTATAGATTGGTATGAGTTAGATCCTGAGGTTGTCGATGTATGCAATAAACATCTTGGAGATATTGGAAAAAAAGCAACTGAAAAAAATTCTGTTAAGTGTGTTTGGGGAGATGCTTTTGAAAGCATTAAGTCTGTGAATGATGATACTTACGATCATATTTATGTAGATTTAAATGATGACCAATTCTGTATTGATTTAGCATCGAAGAATATGGACTCGTTAGTAAGAATTTTAAAACCAAAAGGAGTTATCACTGCACAAGTTGGTAGCCAAGATAAAAAACCACAGCAGGTTGAAAATTGGTTGAATGTTTTTAATCAAAATTTTGGAAACACAAAATTATCAAGAGTTTACATACCCAGTTTTGATTGTTCTTGGAATTTCTCTTCTTCAATAAACCATTGATTTTTCTTTTTAATTATTAAAATTTGTGAAATAATTATCTCCAAATTAAGGAGAAAATAATGAATATATTTAAAAAGACTATTTTAACAGTTCTTGCTTCTCTTTTTGTTATCGGAAATGTTTACGCTGACAAAATAAAAATAGGAACTGAAGGAGCCTACCCTCCATGGAATTCAAAAGATGCATCAGGTAATCTTATTGGTTTCGAAGTTGAGCTTGCTCAAGAATTATGTGCAATCATGAAACGTGAATGTACAATTGTTGAACAAGATTGGGATGGAATGATTCCAGCTCTTTTAATGAGAAAGTTCGATGCAATCATGGCAGGAATGTCTATTACTGCTGAGAGACAAAAAACAATTACTTTTTCTCAAGGTTATGCAGACGAAGTTGCTTCTCTTGCGGTAATGAAGGGTTCAAGCTTAGTGGGTATGGATACCCCAGAAGGTATAAACTTATCTTTGGGTGGATCAGATGTTAAAAAAGCTCTTAAAACTTTAACAGGTGCACTTGCTGGCAAAACAGTTTGTACTCAAACAGGAACTATTCACCAAAACTTTTTAGAGTCAGGTGACGTAGGAAGTGTCAATGTTAGAACTTACAAAACACAAGACGAAGTCAATCTTGATCTAACTTCTGGTAGATGTGATGTTGCTTTAGCAGCAGCAGTTGCATTCACTGACTATGCTGACAAATCAGGTGAAGCAGTTACTCTGGTTGGACCAACTTTTTCAGGTGGTGCATTTGGTAATGGTGTTGGTGTTGGAATTAGACAGGGTGGAGATGATGCAATCGGAAAACGAGATGCAAAACTTCTAAAAGATTTCAATAAAGCAATAAATACAGCTAGAAAAAAAGGAATTATTAGCAAGCTTGCTATTAAACACTTTGGTTTCGACGCATCTATGTAATTAATTTAAGATTTGGCGACTATAATATATAGTCGCCAATCTATATGGAACTTCTCGCATTTGGTAAAACTGGTTGGGGTGATGAACTATTTTACGCAACCCTAATGACTATAGCTGTTTCTATAACAGCAATGTTTGTAGGATTTTTTTTTGCACTAATATTTACACCTTTAAAACTCTCTAAATTTAAGTCTTTAAATTTAATTGGAAATTTTTACACAACAGTTATTCGTGGTGTTCCTGAGCTTTTAGTCATCTACCTTTTCTTTTTTGGAGGAAGTGGTGCAATTATGTATGTTGCATCAATTTTTGGGTATTTTGAATATATTGAAATTAATGCATTCATTACTGGATCTGTAGCAATTGGAATAATTTCGGGAGCTTATTCAACAGAGGTTTTTAGAGGTGCAATTCAGTCAATCGATAAAGGTCAGTTTGAAGCTGCAAAGGTTCTAGGAATTAATAAATTTACTCAGTTTTATAAAATAATTTTACCTCAAATGTTAAGACTAGCTATTCCAAACTTAAGTAATGTTTGGCAAATTACTTTAAAAGATACATCTTTAATTTCTGTGACTGGACTTGTAGAAATTATGAGACAGTCATACATTGCAGCAGGTTCTACAAGAGATCCTCTATTCTTTTATTGTTTTGCAGCAATTTTGTATCTGATGCTCACTTATATCAGTATGAAAATTATTAACAGATTAGAGATTAAATATAGCAGGGGGTATTAATGGATTTTGATTTAATGTTCACTAGTTTTCCTAAACTTTTAGGTGCAACTGTTGTAACTCTAAAATTATTATCGGCATCATTATTCTTTGGATTAATCATTGGGCTTTTATTTGCAATCTTAAGATTAAATAAAAATATTTTAATAAATAAGTTTGCTTATGGGTATTCTTATTTATTTAGAGGAACTCCTTTACTAGTTCAAATTTTCATAATTTATTTTGGATTAGGACAAATTGAATATTTAAGGTCAACATTTTTGTGGGTTATTTTAAAAGAACCTTATTGGTGTGCAATTATAGCTTTTACTTTAAATACAGGCGCCTATACATCTGAAATATTAAGATCTGCGTTTCAAACTATTAAACCTGGAATAATTGAGGCTGGTAAAAGTTTAGGGATATCTAATAAAATTATTTTTTATAAAATACAAATTCCAATTGCTATTAGACAATCTCTTCCAGCCTACGGAAATGAAATTATACTAATGATGAAAGGGACATCACTAGCAAGTACAGTAACGTTAATGGATTTAACTGGTGTTGCAAAATATATAATATCAACCACGTTTAAGCCAATTGAGGTATTTATTGTTGCGGGAGGAATATACTTATTTATGACTTTTATTATTCACAATGTGATTAAATTTTTAGAAAAAAAATATTCTTTTAATAGCTAGTATATTCTTTGATCTCTTTGATTTTTGAGCCAGTATAATTGTTTATTTCTAGCTTAATTTTTGCTCGATCATCATTTAAAAAATGTACATCCCTTGAAAGTTTAATAAATTTGTCTGAGAAATTTTGATCTTTTTCACATTGTCTTTTTTCATCTTCAATCACCCAAAGTTTTGCATTGATCTCTTTTAATGAAGAAAAAAGATTATTTATTTTTTCATCAGATTTAATATTTTTATTTAATTGATCATTAAGGATTGAATGCTCATCTTTGATAAATTTAAGTTTTTCAGGATCTTTAATTTTATCTTGTTTAATTTCTAAAATTGAAATTTTATCCAACAGCTCACCAACAGATACTTCAACCAGAATTTTATTCATAAATAAATATACTATGTTAAGTTGTTTTAAATATGTCTAATATTTTAATTATTAAACATGGCTCTTTGGGAGATATAGCTCAAGCTTGTGGAGCAATTCAAGACATTTCTGAAAATCACCCAGACGATCAGATTCATTTGTTAACAACAAAACCTTATTATGACCTTTTTAAAAAAAATCCTAATATTTCAAATGTCATTTTAGATAAGCGACTATCAAGATTAAATCTCATTTATTTATATTCATTAATGAAGGAAATTAAAAAACATAGTTTTTCCAAAGTTTTTGATCTTCAAAATTCAAGCAGAACTTCTTTTTATAAAAAAATTCTATTCCCTAAAGTTGGTAAGGAAATATGGTCGTCAACTGAAACCACTTTACCAGAAGGGACTACTAAGCTGGATTTTGATAAAGACTCTGTGTTAGAAAGATTTGATCATCAACTTAAAAGTTCAGGAGTAAAAACATCATATACAGCTAAACCTGATTTTTCATGGAGTGTAACTGATATCTCTGAAATAAAGAATTATTATGAGCTTGATAATTACATAGTTCTTTTTCCTTTTTGTTCTCCTCATTTAACTTCTAAGAAATGGCCTTATTATAATGATTTAATTTCTATGATTAATGAAAAAATAGAAAATAAGTTTAAAGTGGTTATAGCACCTGGACCAAATGAAATTAATGAAGCATCAAAAATAAATGCGCTTTGTGTTTTAGATAATGGCAAGGCACTAGATATTTCACAGCTCGCTTCATTAATTAAAGATAGTTCTTTTGTAATTGCTAATGATACAGGACCTGCTCACATATCTGCACATTTAGGTGTTAAAGGATTAGCTTTATTTGGAGCTCATACTACAGCACATAAAGTTAGTATAGAGAGAGAAAACTTTAAAGCTATTCAAGTAAGTGATCTATCAAAACTTTCAGCAAATAAGGTATTTGAAAAGATATTATTACCATTGAATATAACCACTTAAATATAACACTCTTATATATTTAGGCTGTGACACAATAATCACTCAAGCTATTAAATTTGACACTAAACTTTGATTAAGATTTAATTCGATCCTTAAATAACGAGAGGAATAAAAATGATTAAAAAAATACAAAGTTTATTTCTTAGTTTTGCATTAATAATCACTTCATTTATAGGTTTAGGACAAGTTGCAACTACCGCTGTTGCAGAAGAATTCCCTTCAAAGCCAATTGAAGTAGTTACACATGCTGGTTTAGGTGGTGGAACTGATACCACAGCTAGAATGTTATTAATTAGAACAAGAAAAAATCTAAAAAATAATGCTTACATCACACCTAAGAAAGGTGATGGAGGTAATAAGGCAATGTCGTATGTCAAATCCAAGCCAAGAGATGGACATACTGTTTTAGCAATTACGCCAACACATTTATTTAGAATGGCAAGAGGTGGTGCTGCATTAGATATTGATGATTTTGTTGGTGTTGCAAGAACTACAGTTGATCCAATTGTAATTTTTGTAAATGCTAAAAGCCCATACAAAACAATTGAGGATCTTATAAAAGCAGGTAATAAAAAACCTATTAAATATGGTGGAACAAACGTTGGAAGTGTTGACCATATTTCAGGTTTGATTTTTGCAAGAGAAGCAAAAACAAAAATTGCTTTTGTACCATTTGAAGGTGGGGGAGCAATTATGACTAACTTGGTAGGAGCTCAAATAGATGCTGCAGGTTTAAATTTGGATGAAGGTAAAGATCAATTAGAAAGTGGAGAATTAAGAGTATTAGCTGTGATGGCTGATGAGAGACTTTCTGCTTTACCAGATACTCCAACCTTAAAAGAAAAAGGTATCAATGCGTCTTTTGCAACAGTTAGAGGAGTTGTCGTTCTTAAAGGAACACCACCTGAAACAATTGCAAAACTTGAAAAAGGTTTTTTAAAAGCAATGGCTCATCCAGTATATCAAAACTATTTGACTGGAGCAGGTCTTGATGCATCAAGTGTAGCTGGTTCGGCTGCCTGGGACGCTGAAATCAAGAAAATTTACAAGGAAGCTAGAGCTGCTCTTGTAAGTTTAGGTTTAGCAAAATAATAAATTAAAGTTATATAAAAGGGGAACGTTATTGTTCCCCTTTTTTTTAAGAATTCTCTAGATGATAAAAGATATAAAAATTTTGTCGGTAATAATTACCATCACTATATTGCTGTATATCTATACTTTTTCATTTGATGAAGTACCAGAAATTCTAGCTCAAGGCATGCAACCAACTATGATGCCTAGATTGATATTTACTTTGATAGTATTTTTAAGTTTATTTCAAATTTATCAAAATAAAAACTTAGTAGAGGAAAAAAAAGAAATAATAAAAACCAATGCTTTTATAACATTTGGATTTATATTATTTATAATTTTAATAGCAGATAAATTAGGTTTTTTTTTAACAATTTTAATATTTACATTTGTGACGCCATTACTTTGGCAAAGAAAAGATAAATTTTTTGTTCTTTTATATTCAATTGGAATGACAGTTTTTGTATTTGTTTTTTTTACTCTTGTATTACAACTTAAATTTCCACAAGGTATATTAGAAGATTTTATAGTGAGGAATTTTTATTAATGGAATTAATTAGTAAGATAACTTTAATATTAGATTTAACTACATTTCTTCTAATTTTAGGATCTACAATTGTAGGAGTTTTAATTGGAGCGTTACCTGGATTAAGTTCAGGTATGGCAATTGCTTTATTATTACCATTTACTATATATTTAGAACCTAATCAGGCAATTGCAGCAATGGCCGCTTTATATTGTGGAGGCACATTCGGTGGATCAATAACAGCAATATTGATTAATGCACCAGGAGCTCCACCAGCTGCGGCAACTGCTTTTGATGGATTTCCAATGGCACAAAATGGTAAAGCTGGAAAAGCTTTAGGAATGGCAGCGGTTTCCAGTGTAATTGGAGGAATTATATCTTTAATAGTTTTAATAATTTTTGCCCCTACTTTAGCAAAAATTGCATACAAATTTGGTCCTCCTGAATATTTTGCACTAGCAATATTTGGTTTATCTATGCTTGCATCTATTAGCTCCAAATCTCCTGTTAAAAATCTTATTGGAGGTTTAATAGGTCTATTTGTTGCAACAATTGGTGTTCACTTAACTACAGGAATATCAAGATTTACTTTTAGCGTTGATGAACTGTTTGAGGGTGTAAGCTTTGTACCAGTTTTAATTGGTTTGTTTGCAATGTCTGAAATTTTTGTTCAAGCATCAAAGAGTGAACTTCTATTAGAAAGAATTAAATTCTCTGCAATAAAATTACCATCCATTACTGAATTTAAAAATTGTGGAAAAACAATTTTAAGATCAACAGGTATTGGAACATTTATTGGAATACTTCCAGCTGAAGGAGGCACTGTAAGTGCAATGATAGGCTACAATGAAGCTAGAAGATGGTCTAAAAATAAGGATAATTTTGGTAAAGGTGAGATTGAAGGTGTAGCGGCACCTGAGGCAGCTAACAATTCGGCAACTGGTGGAGCCATGATACCAACTCTTGCACTCGGAATTCCAGGATCTGCAACTACAGCAGTTATATTAGGAGGTTTTCAAATTCATGGTTTAAGAGCAGGGCCATACTTATTCGAGCAACAACCTGATCTTCTTTATACAATTTTTTATGGAATGCTTTTAGCTAATTTTATATTTTTAGTATTTGGTTTATTAGGTGCAAAAATATTTTCAAGAATTTCCTTAATACCAAGGGGATTTTTGTGGCCATCTGTATTTGTTTTCTGTTTAGTCGGATCCTATGGATTGTCCCAATCGATGGTTGATGTTTATATTATGTTGATATCTGGTGTTGTAGGATTTTTTTTAAGGAGAGCTGGTTTTTCACCAGCACCTATAATAATGGGTATAGTACTCGGCCAACTAGTTGAAAATTCGTTAGCACAATCAATCATAATTTTTGACCAAAACCTATTTATGTTTTTTACTAGACCAATTGCAATGACATTTTTTATTCTCACATTTTTAAGTCTATTTTATAAACCAATTAAAAATCTTTTAACTGAAAGGAAAAGAACATGAAGAAAGCTTACACACCAAATATAAATAGCTCCAAAGGTAAAGAACTAACTAATTACGTTTCAAAATTTGTTTATAAAACTAAATTTAAAAATATTCCTTCAACTGTAGTTGAGTTAGCTAAAAAGCATATTTTAGACGGATTTGGTTTAGCTTTATCTGGTTCTGTTGCAAGAACTGGCGAATATTTATTTAAACAGATCAAGAAAAATTCGGCAAATGGTAGAGCCACTGTAATTGGCTCAAAAATGAAAGTTCCTAGTCAATTTGCAGCTTTAGCAAACGGTGTAGGTATTCACTCAGATGATTATGATGATACACAATTAGCTGTTGGTTCTGACAGAGTATATGGTTTATTAACTCACCCCACAGCACCATGTTTACCAAGTGCTTTTGCAGAAGGCGAAATAAATAGTATTAGCGGAAAAGATTTTCTTAATGCATACCTTATTGGTGTCGACGTAGAGTGTAAAATTTCTGAAGCAATGTCTCCTAGACACTACCAACATGGTTTTCATTCAACAGCAACTTGTGGAACACTTGCTTCTGCAGCTGCTGCAGCAAAAATAAGAAAATTTGATGTCGAAAAAATTCAAAAGTCTTTAGGTGTAGCAGCTTCATTGAGTGCCGGCTTAAGAGAAAATTTTGGAACAATGACAAAACCTTTGCATGCAGGGAGAGCAGCTGAAAGCGGTGTGGTTGCTTGTGATTTGGTTGGTTACGGATGGTCAGCAACTGATAAAATTTTAGAGTCTCCTAGAGGTTTTTTTCAAGCTCATGGTGGTGGTTATGATTTAAATTCAATAAAAGGAAAATTAGGTCGACCATGGACTTTTAGTAAACCAGGGATATCAATTAAACCTCACCCATGCGGATCATTAACTCATCCAGGTATGACAAAAATGTTAGAATTAATTAACAAATATGACATTAAACCAGAGCAAGTTGTTAAAGTTGATGTTGGAACAAATCATAATATGCAAAATGCATTAATTCATCATAGGCCAAAAAATGAATTTCAAGCTAAGTTTAGCATGGAATATTCTATGGCTATTTTGTTGATAGAGAGAAGAGCATACATTCCTGAGTATCAGGATAAAAGAATAAACAAACCAGATGTTCAAGGAATGTTAAGAAAAATAAATTTTTACAAAAATCAGAAAGCAGAGGCAGCTGGATACGATAAAATGACAACGATTATTGATATCTATTTAAAAAATGGAAAAAAGATATCTGGAAGAGGTGATTTTGGTAAAGGAAGCCCAGCAATTCCAATGACATATGATGAAGTGGCAGATAAGTTTATGGGATGTGCAGAATTTGCGAAATGGCCATTAAATAAATCAAAAAAAATAATTAGTACAATTAAAAATTTAGAAAAAGTTAAAAATATTAAATTACTTAGTAAATTATTAAGTAAATAAATTTTATATGTGGTTACTAATTACTTTGACGAAATTTTGATAAAAGAAGTGGCAAGAATATTACAATTAAAAATATTCTTAAAAAATGATGGTAGCTTACAAAAATAGGATCAATTTTGTATGCTACACTTATAACTACCATTTCATGAATTCCTCCAGGTGCAAAACTTAAAAATGTTGGAATAAAATCAAAACCCGCATAAGTTAAAACATAAGCAGTAGTCATTGCAACAATTACCAAAATTGCACTAACAATTAATCCATGAAATATAAAATAGAACAATTCATTTAACTTTAAACCATTCAATCTAGTACCTAATGCGGTTCCCAAAAAAACAAATGCAATATTTATGAATGTATCTGGAAATCTAGCATCAATTATCTCAAAAGTATAAAATAGTCCCGATAAAGCCATAGCACCAATTAATGCAGGAGAAGGGATGTTAAATTTTTTAAGCAAATTTGCGAATAAAAAACAAATCGATAGAAGAAATATAATTTCTAAGAAGTATTTGTAATCATAAACGTTAGAAAAATTATAACCTGTTATTTCTGAAAAACCTAAATTATTTATGAAAAATATCGGAACGAAACTAACAATAAAAATTACTCTTGTTGCTTGAGGGATCAAAACTTTTTTATCATCTTTACTTTTGCCAAATTCTAATAATGCTGCTGAAATTGGAACAAATGCCCCAGGAAGTGCAGCCAACACTGAAATAAATTTACTAAACTTACAAATTTTAAAAAAATAATATCCAGCCAAAATAGTACTGATAACTGTACAAAAAATCATTGCAATAGATGAAAAAATCCACAAATGAATTTTATAAAGTAGTGATACATTTAAGGTTCCACCTAAAATAATACCTACTATTAAAAAAACAGGATTTAAAAGTTTAGTGGGGAATTCAATTTTAAATTTTGTAAATGCAAAGCAAAGATTTAAACCTAATGAACCTAACAACCAAGGAAGAGGTAGACCAATTACTGTTCCTAAATAACCACCTATCAATCCTATAATTATAGCTTTATAACTTTTGATTATAGAACTAAAATAATTTTTAATAGTTGTGTAATTAATAAAATCGAACATTAATAATTTTAATTAGTTTAAAAATTGAAAACTTGTAATTTAAAAAAAATTTTTTCTATTGTTTACCCACAATAATTTTTTAAAAAACAATTTCAATTGTTAGTTGTACTAAGAAATTATAGGTTGCATAAACTAAGGCAATGTAATTTAATTTAATCTTAAATAAGAGAGAGAGGAATATAATGAGAAATATAAAAAAAATTGTTTCAGTATTATTCTCGGCAATCCTATTATTCTCAGCATCTACAACTAGTTCAATTGCGATTGAAAAAATTCACTTCGTGATAGGCGGTGGTGCTGGTGGTGGTTGGGATGGAACTGCTCGAGGTACTGGAGAAGCTTTAACAAAAGCTGGAATGTTAAAAAGCGCATCATTTGAAAATATGTCAGGTGGTGGTGGTGGTAAAGCGCTAGCTTATATGATTAATACTAAACCTGCGAATACAGTCTTAGTACAATCTACACCATTAGTATTAAGATCAATTACAAGACATAAAGGTTACGTAAAAGGAAACGGAACTTTATCTTACAAAGATGTTGTGCCAATTGCAGGTGTAATTGGTGACTATGGTGCAATAGCAGTTGCTAAAAACTCACCATACAAAAACTTTAAAGATGTTGTTGATGCCTATAAAAAAGATCCAAACTCAATTAAAATGGCAGGTGGATCAGTAAGAGGAAGTATGGACCATTTAATTGGTGCATTAGCTTTTCAAGCCGCAGGTGCAGATCCAAATGCTGTAGCATACATTCCTTATGATGCTGGTGGAAAAGCTTTAGCTGGCCTTTTATCTGGAGAGACACAAATTATCTCAACAGGTTTAGGTGAACTTATGGGTGCAAGAGACCAAGTAAGAATTATTGGTATAACTGCTCCATCAAGGGTTTCAGATGCTCCAGATGCGCCAACTCTTAAAGAACAGGGTTATGACGTGCAATTTGTAAACTGGAGAGGATTTTTTGGTCCTCCAGGTATGAGTAATTCTGATAAATCTAAAATTGCTAAAATGCTTGGTGATGTTCAAAAAACTTCTGAATGGGAAGCTGTTAGAGCAAGAAACGCTTGGGTAAATATTTATAATCCTGAGGGTAAATTTGTTTCTTTCTTAGAAAAACAAACTGAGGAAATGACAGCTCT
>OZSS01000532.1_pt1 | contig 18225 bp, 9 predicted proteins | sample 1779911 | NCBI WGS metagenome assembly OZSS01 (sample SAMEA2603589, study PRJEB24840) | metagenome | biome: Water; feature: Photic zone; material: Seawater sample | place: Mediterranean Sea | collected 2013-11-12 | depth 10 m | reverse complement strand
TGCAGATCCAACAGGAATGAAGCCCCATTTCAGGGAATACTCCAATCTTTCTCCTGCAACAAAGGGAGAGACTGATCCGAATAAATTTCCAGTCCAAATAAAAAGGAGCCCAATGATCAGCTTTCGGTCTGATCTCATATCAATCAAGTCGTGGGTCGTATTCGTTCCAACTTCCAAATCTCTTCGGCGTATTGGGTAATGGTGCGATCCGAAGAGAACTTTCCGGAACCGGCAACATTTCGAATAGCCATAGATGCCCATTTTTTAGGGTCCGAATAAGCTAAGTTGGCATTTTCTTGGGCCTCCACATATGCCCTATAATCAGCCAATACAAAAAAGGGATCACCCCATTCGAGAAGACTACGAGGCAAATCCTGTAGAACCCTGCCCTCTCCAGGAGAAAAATAATCCGAACCCAACCAATCCAAAACCGCTTTCAATTCCTCATCTTGCTTGTAGTAGTCCCTAGGTTCATATCCGGAATCGCGCAATTTTTCGATCCCTTCGACCGTCTGCCCGAAAATGAAAATATTATCGTCTCCCACTTCCTCTTTAATCTCAACATTGGCCCCGTCCAATGTCCCTATGGTTAGTGCACCATTCAACGCAAATTTCATATTGCCAGTCCCTGAGGCCTCTTTGCCGGCAGTGGAAATCTGTTCGGACAAATCGCTTGCTGGAATGATGCGCTCTGCGGAGGAAACTCCATAATTCGGCCAATATGCAATCTTGAGCTTTCCTTTGATTCGCTCGTCATTATTAATTTTCCGGGCAACCAAGTTAATCGCATGTATTATGACTTTTGCCAGATGATAACCAGGTGCCGCCTTTGCCCCAAAGATAAAGACCCTCGGGCAAATGCTAAGATTCGGGTCATGCAAGAGCCTTCGATATAAAGTAAGGATGTGCAAGAGGTTCAAATGCTGCCTCTTGTACTCGTGCAAACGTTTGATCTGAGAGTCGAAAATTGCAGCAGGATCCACCTTCAAGCCAATCTGATTTTCAAGCATTTGAGCAAGAATCTGCTTATTGTCTTGTTTGATCGCCATGAATTCTTCCTGAAAGGACGCATCATCAGCGACTTTCTCCAAGCCTCTGAGCAAATTAAGTTTAGTAACCCATTCCGGACCCACGACCGAACCGATTAACTTGGCCAGTTCGGGATTGCAGCCCAGGAGCCACCTCCTTGGTGTAATTCCATTGGTTTTGTTGTTGAACTTCTCTGGATAAAGATCCGCAAAATCCCTCATCAGCTTGCCCTTCAGCAACTTGGTGTGTAAAGCGGCAACCCCGTTTACGGACTGACTACCCACAACTGAAAGATAAGCCATCCGCACCTGCCCATCCGAAACGATGGACATGGTTCTTACCTTATCCTGATCTCCTGGCCATTTCGAAGAGATGACCTCTTCCACAAAACGACGATTAATTTCTCGAACAATTTGCATGTGCCGAGGAAGAACATACTCAAATAAAGCTTCGCCCCAAGTTTCCAGAGCTTCGGGCAGTAAGGTATGATTCGTGTAGGCAAAGGTTCTTTGGACCAAGTTCCATGACTTATCCCAGCCCAGTTTTTTCTCATCCAGAAAAATGCGCATTAATTCAAGAACCGCAACCGCTGGATGTGTGTCGTTCAACTGAACCACAACCTTTTTAGGAAATTCTTCCCAATCGTCATGCAACCGGAGAAAGCGAGCCATCATATCCTGAATCGAACAAGCTACGAAAAAATACTGCTGAACAAGACGCAGTTCCTTTCCGTTTTCAGTTTCGTCATTCGGGTAAAGCACTTTGGAAATGCTTTCTCCCATGGCTTTCTCCCGAACCGCTTCAACATATCCACCTTGGTTAAAAGTTTTTAGGTCCAGCTCTTCCGATGCCTTGGCCTCCCACAGTCGAAGAAAATTAACCGTCGCCGCTCCGTAGCCGACAATCGCGACATCGTAAGGAATGCCTTCGACATATTTTGTTTCGACCCATTTGGGTTGGTAATCTCCCAAATCATCATAAAGATGCTCCACTCGACCGTAAAGACTGACGCGTTGAGCGTATTGGGGGCGCACAATTTCCCAGGGGTTTCCATATTTTAACCAATCATCGGGAAGTTCAACCTGCCGGCCATTATCGAATTCCTGGCGAAACAGTCCAAACTGGTAGTGTATGCCGTACCCTATTGCAGGTAGATCCATGGTTGCCATGGAATCAAGAAAACAGGCTGCCAAACGCCCCAAACCGCCATTACCCAAACCCATATCATGCTCTTCTTCGCACAAGGTCTCCAAATCAAAACCGAGACCGGTAAGAGCAGATGAAACAGCTTCTCGCAGACCGGAATTACAAAGATTCGTATTGAGAAGCCTTCCCATGAGGTATTCCAAACTCAGGTAGTAAACTCTTCTCGCATCTTGGCTGTTGTGAGCGGATTGCGTTTCAATAAAGCGATCGATAATTTTTTCTCGCACAGCGAGACAAGTTGCCATCCACAGTTCTCTTGGTGTGGCACTGTCCAGGTGCCTTGCAAGAGTTAGGCGTAGTTGCCTACGAATGGATTCTTTCATCTCTTCCACAAGTTGGGAAGAGCCTGCATTTTCGCTTTTTTCGGTTGGATCTGGCGCCGTATCAGTAATCATTAGTTCGTTTCAGTCGGGTGCCTTTAAAAGTTAGGCACACATCATGCCAAAACTAATGAATAGGATGCTTTTGGCGAGAATATCTCAAAAATAATCAATCCACTATAAACTTGTGCACAGTCAGATGACGATAAGTCTCGCCAGGACGCAGTACGCAGGATTTCCATCCCTCTTCCCCTTGGCGGTTGGGGCTGTCTGGGTATACTTGAGTTTCAAGACAAAGTCCCGACCTGAAAGCATAAGGTTTGCCTCCATGCCCAACCAAGGTTCCATCCAAATAGTTACCAGTGTAGAGCTGAATACCGGGCTGATCCGTACGGATTTCGAGAACACGACCAGAAGCAGGATCGCGTAAGGTTGCGGCCAGGTTTAGCTTTTCTTCGGACGATGGAACGAGCCAAGTATGGTCATAACCTTTGCCTACCTTAAGTTGCTGGTGCTTGTTTTCGATTCGCTTACCAATGGCAGTGGGTTTTCTGAAATCCATGGGAGTCCCCGCTACTTTTTCGATTGCCGTGGGTATGTTGGTTTCGTCAGTAGCTACAAAATGAGCGCCTGGTAGCGTTAGTTCATGGTTCAGGATGCTCGGGGAGCCTTCACCGCTCAAGTTGAAATAAGTGTGGTTGGTCAAATTCAATACGGTTGCCTGATCACAAGTTGCTTCGTATTCGACCTTGAGTTCATTGTCATCGGTGAGGGTGTAAGTGACCTTGCAACGAAGATTACCAGGGTATCCTTCCTCTCCATCAGGACTGGTTCGAGTAAAGATCACTCCGGTACCGACCTCGGTAATCGTGGCATTCCAGATTCTTTTGTCGAAGCCAACCTCGCCACCATGCAGATGGTTGGGACCATTGTTCTTTGCTAGTTGATAGCTTTGGCCATCCAAGCTGAACTTACCATCCTTGATGCGATTGGCGTAACGCCCGGTAATGCATCCGAAGTAAGGACTCTTCTCCATGTACTCCTCTACGCTGTTAAAGCCAAGGGATACATTAGCAAACTTACCGTCACGGTCCGGCACAAGGATTTCCTTAACCGTACCGCCATAGTTTAACAAGGACACCTGCATCTTGTTTGCATTCGTGAGCGTGTACATACTTACCTGGTCTCCATTGGGCATTTTCCCAAAAACTTTTTTTTCTACAGTCATCGGCTTTACAGAGGATTTTTTTGTTTTTTCCAGACCAAGTACTTTCTTGCTCTTCACCAATGCTGACTTGCTTTTGTCGACAACATAAGAAGAGCCATCCGAAAAACCTTTTTTAGTCTTTTGGGCAACTTCACTGAGGCTGCAATTACTAAGAAGAAAAGCAGTGGCAAGGATCAAAACAAAACTGTTGGGATTAGTCTTTTTCATAATTAATGGTAGTGGGTTCCGGTTTTCTTTATTTAATTCAAAGTTTTCTTTTTAATCGAGTCTCAAAATCACGGAAAGGGATTTCGAAATAGGTAGGCTTTCCCTTTGGACAGGTATAGGGATTCCGGCATGACAGGAGCTGCTCCGCAAGCCTAATCACCTCATCATCCGAAAATCCTCCTGATTTTGCATTCGAGGCGGACGAAATCCTGACTAAAGCTTCCTTGGCAAAAGCCTCCATTCGTATGCCTCCTCCCTCCTCACGGGCAATTTCGAGAAAATCCCTAATGAATGTACCAGCATGCTCCTTTTCCATCCATACCGGGCACCCTTCCAAGCGAAAAAAATTGCGACCAAATTCCTCCAATACGAATCCCAAAGCCCTAAGATCAACCAATCCGGATTCCAGGTTCTCCCGATCAATCCCATCCAATTCCAACGATTCCGGTAAAAGCAAAGCTTGGGAGTCCGATGCATCTTTCTTTGCCAAAGCATCTTCAAGCTGCTCAAACCTAATCCTTTCGTAGGCAGCACGAGTTTGCATTCCGACCATTCCCTGTGTGGTCGAAAAAATGGCCAGATCCCCATAGGGACGATCAATAAATCTCCATTGGGCTTCACCGTCTCCTCTCGAGCCCACTATTTTCCGAGTCGTAAGGTCTGGCCCAACCACCGTATGTCGAATCTCAATTGGTTCGTTCTGTTTGGAGGACGCGATATCTTTGGGGTTTTCAGCTCGACCGGATTGAGCCGTTTGATCCAAGCCATACATCTCCAAGGCCCGAGGATCTATACTGGGAACCATCCTTTCACCGGATGGATCCTTCTCAAATTCAATCGGGGGCTGTTCCATTTTCTTTCGCCCGGACAATTCCCGGTTACACTTGAGGAGGCTTTCAACGACAAAGCTTCGAATGCGGGGTTCTTCCCGAAAACGGATTTCTCTTTTTGCAGGGTGCACATTAACATCAACCAAGCTGGGATCGATCGAGATAAACAAGATTGCAGGGGGAAAGCGGCCCTTAGGAGCGAAGGTGTGATAGGCTTCGAGAACGGCATAAGAAATGGCTTTGCTATCAACGGGTCTTCGGTTAACGAAAAAGATCATTTCTTTGCGAGTCGAACGACTATGCCCAGGCTTTCCGATTAAACCAGTCAAACCGATGCCTTTATCATTAGCCTCGATAGGAGCTAGAATTTCCGCCAAGCTCTTACCGAAAATCTCTCGAACTCTTTCGCTCATCTCACTACAAGCCGGAGACCTGAATAAAGTTCGGCCACCTTCAACCAAAGAAAAAGTAATACTCGGGTGGGCCAATGCATAAAGTTTTGTAAGGTGCGTCAAGTGAGTCGACTCGGTGACTTCCGTCTTAAGGAATTTCCTCCGAACCGGTACTGAATTAAACAAATGCGACACCTCAATCCTGGTGCCAACCGGCATTCCGCATTCCTTCACATGGATCATCTTGCCCCCGTTGATCAGTACTTCATTTCCTCCTCCATCCTTTTCCTTTCGAGTTCGCATCGTGAATCGACTGACGCTGGCAATGGATGGTAAGGCTTCTCCGCGAAACCCGAAAGTCTGAACTTCATTTAGATCGGAAGCTTTTCTGATTTTACTGGTGGCGTGACGTTCCAGGCTTAAAAGAGCTTCATCAGCATTCATACCACACCCATCGTCTTCTACCCGCAGATAGGACTTTCCTCCGTTTCTAAACTCCACTTCGATTTTCTTTGCACCAGAGTCTATGCTGTTCTCGATCAATTCCTTTGCCACTGAAGCGGGTCGTTCCACCACTTCACCAGCAGCAATTTGGTTGGCAACTCGATCGGCCAATATTCGAATATCGGGCATCCCTATTCCGTAACCTTCGAGCCCGAATCCGACAATGGGAAAATCAAGATAAGGTTATTCGAGCTTGGGAATGTCCTCAAAATGTGAAAAATGCTCTACGATGCCCAACCAACTGTCAGGAGAAAAGAGTCTTTACCTCAAACAACACGCCAACCAAAGGGTTGACTGGTTGCCCTACTCCCAAGCTGCCTTTGATCTTGCGAAGCAAAGGGATCTTCCAGTTTTAGTTTCCATCGGTTATTCCTCTTGCCATTGGTGTCAAGTCATGTCCCGTGAATGCTTCGAGGACGATTATGTCGCATCCATGATGAATCGGCATTTCGTGTGTATCCTTGTCGACCGGGAAGAACGCCCGGATCTCGACCTGACTTACATGGAGGCGATTCGTATGTTCAACCAATCAGCGGGATGGCCGCTCAATGTATTTTGCCTTCCAAACGGAAAACCTTTTTGGGGAGGAACTTACTTCCCCAAGGAAGATAACGGACTGGGACTCGCACCTTGGCCTCAGGTTCTAATGCGAATCGCAACGCATTTCAAAAAATCCAGAGATGAATTCATCGAGAATGCCGATCATGTGATTCAAAATCTCAGCCACGCCAATGATGCGGATATTTCGAACGCAGAATCGTGGCATGCGAGCCTACTTATAAAAGGAGCACAAATGCTTTGCTCCAAGCACGATGACAAAAACGGAGGGTTTACCCCGGCACCTAAGTTTCCGTCCTCTATGAAGGTCGAATTCCTCCTGGCCATTCAAGAGTCTCAATCCGTTAGAAAAGATCCGGTTTTGGAAAAAAAGATCGATCACTGCGTACAAACCACCCTCGTGAAGATGGCTTCGGGAGCACTCTTTGATCATGTGAACGGTGGATTTTTTAGGTATTGCGTTGATGATTCGTGGCAGAGTCCTCATTTCGAGAAAATCCTGGCCGACAATTGCTTGCTGATATCATCCTATTCCAAGGGTTACAGAAAATATAAGAATCCTCTTTTCAAACATGTGGTCGAGAAAACAATCCAGTGGGCATTGGATAATCTAGGCTGTCCGAACGAAGGCTTTGGCTCATCCGTCTCATCCGAAGTTCAGCAGGCTGAGGGAGCACAGTACCTCTGGTCTAAAGAAGAGCTTGCGGAAATCCTCACCGAAGCCGATGACCAATCACTCCTTTCCCGTTGGGAACCGATTGAGGGCTCGGATAAAAACACCTTTGTGCCCCTCTTGATCGAATCAAGTACCGTTCCAATTGGCCAACAAATTAAAATCCTAAGTAAATTGAGGTCTTTGGCTGATTCCAACCCCAAAGGGGAAATCGACCCCAAAAGAATCGTTGGAGCCAATGCACTGTTGGTTCGTGCCTTAGTCGATGCATCGATTGCCTTTGATAACCGTGATTGGCTTAAGCAGGCCAAAGTGTTGGAAAGTTGGATTTCTTATACCTACCAAGATCAAGCACTTGGAGAAGAGATAAAGGAAGATATGCCCCTTCTTTTCCTCGAAGATTACGCCTATTGGGCGGAAGCCCTTCTTCAACTCTCTTCAGTATCCGAATCCATTCAACCCGAGAGTGCGAGCTCTTATTTGGAGCAGGCAGAGAATCTTGTCGAGGCGATGATGCTCAAATTTAGTGATGAAAGATTACCAGGTTTCTTTGTTTCTCCTCTTAAAATGGAAAGCCATCCACCCTGCAGAAAAAAGCTTTGGTTCGACAACGCCACTCCCTCTGGCAATTCTTCTCTTCTGCGAATCTTTTCAACGCTTCATCTTCTTACCGGAAAACAAAAATGGTTGACCGAATTCGCTGAGGCAAAGAGAGCGTATGCAAAACTCGTGGAAAAAGCACCGGATGGAATTTGCTACGCGTTATGCAGCATGACCGAAGACACCATTGGATTGATTCACATCACTTGCCCTTCGAGTAAGATCGAAACACTTACCAAGCTCTTGGCCGAATTTCCTTATCGCCCAATTTTCATTAAAGGTGCGGATGACATTGATCAATTTACTGCATGCGTAAACAATGTTTGCCTCGAACCGATGAGCGATCCATCGGAGCTCCTAGTTAAATTGTTCAAGTAAGTTACTCCGCTTGATTTTTAGATTTATCAAGAAACTTACCCATCGTCCGACCATCCTCCCGAACGACTTTCTCCGCAACCTCCATCAGGTCGCACTCTTCTCCATTGATTGATTTGTGGGCTATCTGAATGGCAGCACGTATCAACTTAGAATCAGTTTTGATGCGCTGCCCAGTTTTGGACATCATTCTTTCAATGCCATCCAAGAGCGATAAATCCTCCTGGGTTAATGTAATTGTCCTGACCACTCTTTTCGGCAGGTTTTCCTGATTTTCACCATCCATCTTTTAACTCTTACCTAGAAACAGGTTCCTTGTAAATGCCTAAATACTCTAACCGCATTTTTAATGAACAAGGACAATAAATAGAGGGACTCCCTGTCAAGCCTGCACCAATGGTGAGCTCGAAAAAGTATTTAGCCGGCGTTTCTGCCAATGCAGTTCAAGTCTTCGAACGAACGTCTTAAGCGACTGACAAAAGCCTGTTCACCCGAGCGCAACCATGCTCTTGGGTCGTAATATTTCTTGTTGGGTTTGTCATCACCATCTGGGTTGCCAAGTTGTGCCTGGAGATAATCCTTATTGGCTTTGTAGTAATCATGAACGCCATCCCAATAAGCCCATTGCATATCCGTATCCAAGTTCATTTTAACAACACCATAGCCAATTGCTTCTCGAATTTGCTCACGGGAGGAACCCGAACCACCATGAAAAACAAAATGAATCGGTTTTCCCGACAAACCATGTTTCTCCTTGATGAAATCTTGCGAATTGAGGAGAATTTTGGGGGTCAATTCAACATTGCCCGGTTTGTAAACTCCATGCACATTGCCAAAAGCTGCGGCAACCGTGAAACGATTACTGACTTCGGTCAAAGTTTCGTAGGCTTGGTTTACTTCTTCGGGTTGCGTGTACAGGCGTGCAGTATCAATATCGGTATTATCCACACCATCCTCTTCTCCTCCGGTAACACCAAGCTCGATCTCAACGGTCATACCCAACGCATTCATACGCTTGAAGTAGTCTTTGCAAGTGGAGAGATTATCATCAATGGGTTCCTCGGAAAGATCCAGCATATGAGAACTGTAAAGGGCTTTCCCTTCCCTTTCATGAAACTTTTCACCTGCATCCAATAAGCCGTCGATCCATGGCAGAAGCTTTCTTGCCGCGTGATCGGTATGCAAGATGACGGGCACGCCATAGTGCTCGGCCAAAGCATGAACATGCATGGCCCCGGAAACGGATCCGGCAATGGCAGCCTTCTGTCCGTCATTGGAAATACTTTTACCAGCAAAAAAGACACCTCCTCCGTTTGAAAACTGAATCATTACAGGCGAATTAACTTCAGCCGCAGTTTCCAAATCCGCATCAAAATAATTCGTCCAAAAGAATTTACCCGCCGGTAAGGCATACTCGTTTTCTTGCGCATCATCGAAGATGGCTTGAACGCCATCTCCGGTTATTACTCCACTAGGAAATTTTTTACTCATTGTTTAAAGATGTTGAATTTAACATTTCTTATCACATATTTCGCATAACAGGGGCAAAACTAATTTTTAAGAAGACTAAAATTTTACTTTTAAATAAGCAGCTCACTTATGTCCTCCGCACCTAAAGCCTTTTCAACTTCTTCCAATTTAATGAAGGTCGTTCGAGTGTGAGGCAATTTATAGCGTTTGAACACCCCTTTATCCAAAAGGTAGTACAATTTCCTTGAAGAAACCCGAAGGACTTTGGCAGCTTCGGCCACTCTCAGAACCTTGGGAGCGGGTGACTTGCGCATCGCCTTGAGGTGTTCCCCTTGTTCGAGAAAATTCGCTTCCAAATTACCAATCCTTTCCTCAATCCCGTCCAGTCGTTCCTTGATTTCACTCAGAGCCCAGAAAATAATTTCATTTTCGATTTCATGACGGTCTCGGACTCCAAGCTCCTGCTCTTTTTCGTTACGAAACCGCAAGGCATCGATCCGGCTTCGAAAATATTTTCGGTGCCTCTTCTTACGGTAAATCCAAGTAATGCAATGGGGAGATGCTCGCCCTTTAGCCATGGAATAGGAAACTTTCATATAATTTGATGATTGAAGGCAGAATTGAGAGCCACTAGAAGAACCTATTACACTAATCAAGGACTAATGAGCGACAAGAACTTTCCAGATGTGATTAAAGAGATCCATTTAAAGGACGAACGATACGGCAAAGGTGCCTATTTTTTCATTCGAGAAGCCTTGGATCATACCCTCAAATCCTTGGAACAGAAGAAACCCAAGAACAAAGGCCATGTTTCAGGAGTGGAATTGCTCGAGGGGATAAGAGACTATGCCCTTGATCGATTTGGTCCGATGACCCTAACTCTTATGAATCATTGGAACATCAGGAAATGTAGGGATTTTGGGGATATCGTTTTCAATCTGGTTGAACACGGTATTCTGGGTCGCACTGAAAACGATACACTTGAAGATTTCGAAGGAGGCTACAATTTTGAGGAAGCCTTTGAACAACCTTTCATGCCCCACCCGATTGATAAGGGTGATAATCAACTCAACTAAGTTGTCCTCTGCGTTTCATCACAAAACATAGTGGATCAACAGATAAACGAGGGTAACTAGACCCAAAGCTTGTAGATATCTTTTTGTCTTTGTCGATTTCTCCGCAGAAATAAAGAACCCACCGGTTTTATAATCTTCGTTTTTCTCATTATTACCGTCCAAGACTTCAGATTTGTTACAAACCGGACAAGATTCTCCATCCTCACAATGCCATTCGAAATCGCACCTTGCACAAACCTTGAAACTCATCGCATACAAGGGTTAGGATTCATCCAAATTAGTCTTGCCCTTGCCATTCCATTCGTGGGATTCTTTCACGATAATACTCAATAATGAGAGATTATCAAAAGTCCATGAGTTATTCACTCACTCGTCCATTCACCAAGCTTCTATTTCTTGGGTGGCTAGTTGTTCTCCAGGGCTTGTGCGATTCTGTCCATGCGGCATCTTCCATCCTCGAGGAATCTTTATCATCCATTCAAACAAAGGCCCTCAACGGTGATGCTCATTATCAGGGTGCACTTGCTCTCTTCCACAAACACGGCGAACGGGGACTGACCGTAGATATGGAAGAAGCAAAAAGATGGGCCAGTATAGCCGCCGAAAAAGAAGGTGCATTAGGATTGGCCGCACTCGCAGCTATCGAGTTGGAAAAAGGGAAAGTCGAAAAAGGAAGGTTTCTCTACGACGAAGCTTACCTTCATTCGAATCTTCGTATTTTGGTCAAAAGCAAGGATCCCATCGCCTTATACTGCTTGGGAATGATGGAAATCGATAATCCCCCCATAAATGTGCCCAAGGCTCTGCGTCACATTGAAGAATCCGCTGAGATGGGCTTTCCCACCGCCCAAGCTACTTTAGGTATGATTTACTTTACTGGCATTGGAGTCGCAAAAAACTCAAAACTGGCCCTTAAATGGTGCTCCCTATCTGCCAGAAATAAAGTGCCACTGGGCATGTTTTATTTGGGAATGGCTTATTCAGTCGGGGATGGAGTTAAGCAGAATGATGATTTCTCAATGCGCTGGATTCAAGCCGCCGCGGTTCGAGAACTTACCATGGCCCAACTTACCTTAGGTATGAAATATGCGTTAGGAGACGGCACAGATAAAAACTTGGACTTAGCGGTTCAATGGCTCAGAAGAGCTTCCATTCACGGTTCTGCGGAAGCGGCTCTTCAACTTAGAAGATATGAAAACCTGCTAACCCGAGTCCCAACTCAACCCGCTTCCTACAAAGCAACAAAGGAGAACCGTTCGATCACCTCTGCGGCTGGCAAATCGATTCTTGCCTCCGAGAAGGATTCAAATCAATCAATTAGACCTTCCCTTTCCTCTTCTTCCGAACTTGACGAATTTGAACTCAACTATTTCGAACCAAATGAAACTGATGAGGCTGAGTCTGCAGTTAACATGGCCAAGCAAAACATCGCTTTGGGCAGAAACACGCAAGGATCCCTGGCAGTTCTTCAAAAAGCTGCCGACAATGGGGAAATTGAAGCTCTCGCAGAATTAGGAAAAATTAGTTACAAAAAGGATCGCTTTAAGGATGCAAGGAAATGGTTCGAAAAAGCCGCCGAAAGTAACCACCCCGAAGCGCTCCGATACCTTGGTATCTTATACTTTCTTGGACAGGGCGTTAATAATGACTACAAGCAAGCACGCAAATGGTTTGAGCAAGCAGTCAGAACGGGTGATCTCGAAGCTTCAAGATACCTCCGTATTCTAGGTCAATTCAAATAAACTTAATTCTTTTTTCGTAAAAGACAAAGATTGTGAGCCTAAGGGAATTTTTACATATGTAATGGTGTGTGCTTCTGTCCCAGATACATTCAAATTTTGTACATAATTAGGGGAGCCCAAAAATCAGTCGCAAGAAAATAAAAAATTTCTTCTACCGCATTTGAGAGGCAAACTAAAGAAATGTTGTATAACAGGAACTATTACTCTGCCCAAACCGCATCCCTGAGATCAAGTTTTACATTATTTTCACCATTTTGCAGAATGATTGGCTTTGACCAAACAACACCAACTTGACCGAGAGTCGAAGCTCCCACGACGAAATAGCTACCTGACTTCAAATTATCCAAATTCGCTTCTCCAACTGAATTAGTTTTCAAACGAGTGAGACTAGACCGAGCCAACGAATTTCGAATTGAAGCTGCAACCCCAGGAAAGCGATAACCCCGCTGAATAGACCTTGCCCACAACTCCGCATATGTTTCGATTCCTTCATTTCGAGGAATACGAATCATAGAATTCTGCATGATTGAGTCCAAGCTTTGCTCAACAAGAAAGAATTCAGTAAAACCAGCCGGTCTTCTTTTGTTATTGAGGAATTGGACCTCAGCTTTTAATTGGACGGAAGAATCTCCTGAAGGAATATTTTGAACGCTAGTGGCACCTTGCCTTCCTCCTCTTAGTGAGCTAAAACCACGGGATTGACTAGTAGGGGGGAAACGAGTGACAGAAGGAACAGGAACTGGGGGTGGAAGGGCACGAGACTGTTGTGAAGAAAGGAAAGTAGAGTTCCTCGAAACTCTAGAGGGGTTCGATAACGAAACTGGAATAGAATTGGAACCACTGCCTCCTGATTGCAATACACGAATTGCTTCCCGGGCATTTATTAAAGCATTTTCGAGAGACTGAATTTTACCCCTAGCCTGAGTAAGTTCATCACTAAGAAGATCGACTTTAAGACTAGCCGACTGTCCACGTTCCAGAACCCCACGTTTGATGTCACTTGCATCATCTAGTTGCTTCCTCAGGTCCTCAACCCGGGCCCGTTCTTGATCCAACTGAATTTGAGCGGTCAAGTTCTTTTGGTTTAAGTCCCGAATCCGGCGATCAAGAGCGTTCCTGCCAGGAATATCAGACATTGTCTTCAGTTGATTTTGCAAACTCACATTTTGTTGACGCAGGCTATCCAACTCTGCCAATTGCGAAGCAGCCAATCCGGATGAGGTGGAACCTGGTAAAGGAACCTTCAGCGAAGGCATACGCGATGGAAGCCCACGAGCGGCAGACTCTGCCTGCCTCAAGCTTTCTTGTAATTCTCGAATTTGTTCACCTGCAAATGCAAGGTCCTGCTGCAAACGCTGGGTTTCGGCTTTCGAACGAACCTCGCCATCTCTGGCGTCTTGCACGTCCCCCCCCATACGAATGACTTGTGCCTTGAGTGCCGCAACGTCTGGAGAGAGACCAGGAGAGCCAGATTGGGCCCGAGCAAGTTGATCACGCAAGGCTTCAATTCTTTGGTTCTTCTCTGTCAACTCGAGGGACAAGGAAGAAATCTTACCCTCAAGACCACTCACTCGGTTCGCCATATTAGCGATGTTTTGATCCGCATTATTACGAGCCTGAGCAAGGGAAACATCTCTCAAGCGGTTGTTTTCCTTCTCCAAATTAGTCAATTTTTCTTTGATATTCCCAAAATCATCCATGGCCATTTTAAACTCTTCGTTCAATCTTTGGCTATCCTCTCGGCTTGCGTTTAATGCTTGCTGTAATTTGGCAACCTCAGGGTCAACGAAATCCCTTGCAACCATAAGATCTTGCTGAAGCATGGCCAATTCATTCTGCAGATCTCGGAAGATCGGATTATTCGCGATGTCTTGTGGTTGGGGGATAGGTTCATCTCCTATGTTTCCAAGTAAATTTTCCATTTCCTTCCTCAACTTTTCTGAATTCCTCAACGCAGTAGTGAGCTGCTCAATGCGACCCAATGCATTTGACTCCGCAATCTTCGCTTCCTTTAGTACCTCTTCATAATTCTCAATTGAGCTTTCCTGTGCAAAGACGGTTTCCATTTGTGCAAGCCGTTGTTTTGTTTCCTCTAATTCCGCCTGCATCTCCATACTTTCGGCCACCGCATCTTGCAATTGTATTTGTAAAGCGTCCATGCCAGCCTGGCCATCGGTTCCTTTACTTGCTTCTTGTTTAGCTTCCTCAAGAAGAATTCTCAAATCTCCAATTTGATTTTGAAGAGCTAGGATTTCATGATCACTCGAATTATCCCCTGATGAAACAGGCTGTTCTACTTCCTTCGCAAGTTCGAGTTCAGCTTCTTTCTGAGAAAGTTCTTCAATTGCCTGACCAAGTTGTTCCTTCAATTGTCCAACCACCTTTTCCTTCTCATCCAAAGCTTGGCTCAAGGCTAACAAATCCTTAGAGGAGGAGGATTCAGGGCTTTGGTTGATATTAGACTCAACGCCTTCGAGTTTGCTCATCAACCCCTCAAGCTTTTTTTCCAGATCATTTCTTGCGTTTTCTTCGCTGAGGTTCTTTTCGGTTAGTTCCGCGATCAGATCACGAGCCACAGTTAATTCGTTTTCCAAAGCTTCAATTTGCTCAAAACCACCAGACTCCGACAAACTGAGCTCAATGCTTTCGGGTTGCTTTTGAGATCTTTCGAATTCTAGTAATTTTTCATTGGTCTTCTCCAATTTGCCAAGAACCTCTTGTCTTTTGGCACTCTCCTCCTCGATGGTCTGTTGAAGATTTGAAATGTTTAATTCAGCATTCGCCAACTCTTCCTCCAATTGAGAAATAGCTTCGCTGGAAACAATAGGATCTTCTTGTTCTTTGAAGCTCTCTTTCTCAAGAATGGTTAACTGATTAAGTGCTCTTTCTAGTTTCGCTTGAAGGTCCATTACCAATTCAGGTTGAGAATCTTCAACTGATTTAAGGTTTAAAGCACTCTCCAATTCTAATTTCGATTGCACCAATTTTTGTTCAAGGTTCATAATTAATTTCTCACCGTCTTCTTTATCTTTTTCGAGTTGGTGCATCCGTTCCCTAAGATCAGTCATTTCAATGTCACGGGTACTTAAACTGGGTGATACTTGGGAAGCCTCCAAAATCCTTATTTGGGATTGGAGTGAAGTGTAATCCTCAGTGATTGCAGCATTCCTCGTTTCAATTTCTCGCAACTCCTCCAAGGCATTGTTCAATTCGGACTCCAAAGCTGAAATGGTTTCCAGTTCGGATTGTTCCTTATTTTTTAGCTGACCAACCAATTTTTCGTTCTCTTGCATCAAAGCCGCCAGGTCATCGTCGGACTGGCTGGATTCAATTTGGTCGAGCTTGAGCATTACGTTGGTTAGTTCTTTCTCCAAAAGCTCAACTGTTTTAGATTTCCCTTTGGCTTGGTTCTGAAGTTCTTTTTCGAGTTCCTGGTTTTTCATTTTTGCCTCGGCCAATTCGTCTTCTAGGACCACGAGCGTGGAAAGTCCGGAATCCTCAGCTTGGGCCAACCGTTCTTCCAACGCAGAAACTTCAGACTGTGACACTTTCAATTCTTCCTGCAATTCCACCAGTGCTTGATTCGTGGTCAGGGAGTTACCCTTACCTTCTTCCCTAAGCATTGCGATTTCTGTCTCCAAATCATCTATAGTTTGACCCAAGGCTTTCTTTTCGTCTTCGGCTTTTTGTAATTCATTCAATTGGGTGGACATAGCCTCGGCTAGATCAACGCGCAACTCGTCGACATCTTGATTGGACTGCTCGGCTTCTTCCAGATTTTGTTGGAGAATCCTGATGTTGCCAAGTGCTTCCTGTAATTGGGAAACCGCCTGCCGAGTTTCAACCGATTCACCAAGCCCGGCAGTCTTCATTCGTGCAATCTCATCCCTCGCGGCGTCTAGCTCAGACTTCAGGTCCAAAAGCAGGTCCTTGGATTCACTCGTACTAATTACAAGGTTTTCCTGCTCTTCCAAGAGTTTGGTTCGAGTATCTTCGAGTTGCATTTCCAAAGAACGAATTTTTTCGGAGGACTTTTCTTGAACAACATCTTTTTCCTCCAGGGCAAAGACCAATTCGACCTTGGCTTGGTTGAGTTCGTCCTTCAATGAAGTCAACACCTCGTCCATGTTTCCGGTTTGAGCACTTTGGGTTTGCTTCGTATCTTCCAAAATAGAGTTCAAGTCCTGCAATTGTCCTGCAATCACCTTCACAACTTCGAGTTCTTCGTTAAGCCTTTTCTTCTCTGCGGCCAAGGTTTGAACCTCAGTATCCTTCTCCTCGAGCTCAAGCTGTTTGCGGGCAAGTTGATCCATCGAGCGTTTCTGCCGGATAAGAGCACTTTCCAACTCCGTCTGTAAGCCTTGTATGATCTCCGATGCACGGTCCTGCTCAGTGTCGAAACGATTGGACAGCGATTTCATCCTAGCCTCGGAATTTGCAAGATTCTCTTCCATTTCCTCCACAAAAGGAATAGCTGGTAATTTACCCAAAGAGGCTTCCCTCAATGCATCCTGAGCAAGTTGAGCCTCCTCCTCTAAAGCTTGAATAGTCGTGGCAAACTCGAGTTCACGTGTGGCAATGCTTTTTTTGGTTTCCTCAAACTCTTGTTGGGTCTTGTCCAACTCGAACTTGGTCGCTTCCAGTTCTTCCTCCAAAGCGATCACGGTTTCGGAAAGCTCCCCCCTACGCACACTGTTTTGGGCACGGGCTTTTGCAACTTCCTTTTTCGCCGCATTCAAATCAATCAGCAGTTTATTCACATAAGCCGGACTTGCGGAACGACTTGGCGAGTCACCCACTTCCTCGAGGGAACTGCGAAGTTTGAGTAATTGTTCCTCCAATTCATCTTTCTCGCCCAACTCAACTTGCATACGGGCCATTTCCCCCAAAGCCTTACGCAGTTCGTTTTGAAGGTTAAGGTAGGACTCAGAAGAGGCATCCTGAGGAGCAGTCTGAGCCATTTGCAACGCTCTTTTGGATTGAGCCAATTCCCTCTCAAGAGCCAATAAACGGGTTGAATCAGCTCCAGAATTCATGGCTGCAGTGCGGGCAAAATCAAGCTCTCTCCTGGTCCTCTCCAACTCCGTTGAAATGGAACGTATCATCGAATTTGATCTTTCCTGTTCCATAAGAAGCGATTGCCTGGACTGACGCAGATCATCCTTGGCTTGTTGAACTTCATACTCCAAGCGATTAATTTGCTTGCTGACTGTTTGTGCGGTCGCAGCACTCCCGTCTTCCGTCCGCCAAAGAGATTTCCTGGTACGCTCCAGCTCTTCAACCATCATTTGAGACTCCTTCAAGTTGGCTTGCAAGGAAACGATTTCACGATACGCCTTGCGAAGATCACCCTGTAAATCGGAGGTATCCGCAGAAAGTTCGGTCTGCACGCTTTTGGATGCAGCTAATTCTATTTGCAAACGCTGAATCATTTCATCCGAACCCGCCTCCTGCCCTACCTCGGCGACAGAACTTTCTATGGTGGGTCCGAAGCGGTCCGCAGTGGATAGGGGAACGGCTTCATTAGATTGAATCGCCGCGACCACTCCCCTTGCAGTCTGCGTTGAAGGAACTGGAGCGGGCTTAGCTTGAACAGGTGCGGTGGGCACAGCAGATGCAAGCAAGTCATCGCTATCTGCAGACAAAGTATTAAGTCCGGAGCGTAAGTCCTGCGAAGCCGACTCAAGAAGTTGAGCCAAGGCGTTGGATTCATTTGCGGAACGGCCTAAATTTTCGAGGAGAACTTCCAAAGCAGGTTGAGCCTCATCGATACGACCTGCAAAATTTTCCTTAAGATCAATAAATATTTTTTCGGATTCAAGGAGCCGTCCCTCCGTTATGGAAAGTCCTTTGGTAATCTCGGAAAGCCTAGCCCGCCAAGCATCCTCAACGGCCAAAAGGTTTGCATTGATTCGGGCGATCCCCGGGCTTCCCTCTCCTAAGTTTTGGGAAACTTGGCTAAGATTCTCGCGGATGCTTTTCTGTTTTTGAGACAACCTGTCTTGAGCCGATTGC
>OZSS01000530.1_pt1 | contig 18266 bp, 20 predicted proteins | sample 1779911 | NCBI WGS metagenome assembly OZSS01 (sample SAMEA2603589, study PRJEB24840) | metagenome | biome: Water; feature: Photic zone; material: Seawater sample | place: Mediterranean Sea | collected 2013-11-12 | depth 10 m | reverse complement strand
ACGTGAAACTATCGAGATGCTTAACAAAGACGGCGATTTAGGAGTTGCAATCGACCCTTTAGACGGATCGTCTAATATCGGTTGCAATGTGTCTATAGGAACGATTTTTTCAATTAAAAAAATTAAGAATAAAAAGTATCCCGAAGAAGACTTTTTTCTTTTAGGAGACTATCTGGCTAGTGGATACTTTATTTATGGTCCCCAAACATTACTAGTTTTTACTGTTGGTAGTGGTGTTCTAAAATTTTTACTAAATTTTGAAGATTACAAATTTAATGTAGTTTCTTCAAATATAAAAATTCCTGAACAAACTCAAGAATATGCTATTAACAGCTCAAATTCCAGATATTGGCCTGCTCCGGTAAGAAGTTATATAGAGGAGTTATTGGATGGCTATGCTGGGCCTAGAAAAAAAAACTACAATACGCGCTGGGTTGCTTCTTTAGTAGCTGATACCCATCGAATATTAGAAAGGGGCGGCATATTTCTTTATCCAGGAGATGATAGAGACGGCTATTCAGAAGGCCGACTTAGAAAAATTTATGAATGTGGACCAATAGCGTTTTTGGTCGAACAGGCCATTGGGCTTGCTACGGATGGGGTCGAACCCATCGTTGGCTCCCGTGCTAACGGTTTACATCAGAGAACACCCTTTGTATTTGGCAGCAAAGAAGAAGTTGAAACGGTTAAAAAATTTTATGAAGACCCAAAGAGTGCCCATTCGCCATTATTTAGAACAAGAGGGTTATTTAATAGGTAGTCACATTGAGTATAAAGCATCCAATAATCTCAGTAACAGGCTCCTCAGGGGCAGGAACATCTACTGTCAAGCACACCTTTCAACAGATTTTTAGAAGGGAAAGTGTAAAGGCTGCAACTATCGAGGGAGATGCATTTCATAGGTATAATAGGAGAGAAATGAAAAAAGAGGTAGAAAAAAGGAACGCCGCTGGTGATGCAACTTTTTCTCATTTTTCATTCGATGCAAACTTACTTCCTGAGCTAGAAGAGTGTTTTAGAAGTTACAGTAAAAAAGGGACATGCCGTTACAGACACTATGTTCACAATGCTAAAGATGAACAGCTTCATGGCGTAAAAGCTGGAAGTTTTACAAAGTGGGAAGATTTCGATAGTGGTTCAGATTTACTTTTTTACGAAGGATTGCATGGAGCGGTAGTAAATGATGATGTGAACTTAGCACGGTATGCAGACTTAAAAATCGGTGTAGTCCCTGTTATAAACCTTGAATGGATCCAAAAAATTCATAGAGATAGAGATTCAAGAGGTTATAGTACGGAAGCGGTCACTGATACTATCTTGAGAAGAATGCACGCATATGTGCATTGTGTATGCCCACAATTTACAGAAACTGATATTAATTTTCAAAGAGTACCAGTTGTCGATACATCCAATCCGTTAGTAGCTAGGTGGATACCGACAGCTGATGAAAGCCTAGTTGTTATCAGATTTAAAGATCCCCATGGAATAGATTTCCCTTATCTTGTTTCAATGATTCATGATAGTTGGATGAGTAGAGCGAACTCAATTGTAATACCAGGGGGGAAGCTTGATTTGGCCATGCAACTCATTTTAACCCCTCTAGTGGGACGGTTGGTTAATCAATCAAAAAGAGTGTTGTAGATAGAAAATATTTTTTAATAGGAGAAAAAATGGGCTTAGTTACATTGCGACAATTATTAGATCATGCAGCCGAAAATAAGTACGGTGTTCCAGCTTTTAACATCAATAATATGGAGCAGGGTTTAGCAATATTAAATGCAGCTCAAAAGACCGACTCTCCAGTTATTCTTCAAGCAAGTAAAGGTGCCAGGGCTTACGCGGGGGATATTATGTTGTCTCATATAGTGGTAGCGCTATCAAAAATGTATCCTTCAATACCTATTTGTATGCATCAAGACCACGGAAATAATGAAGCTACTTGTATAACAGCTATCAAGCATGGTTTTACGTCTGTAATGATGGACGGTTCTCTTGAAGTTGACCAAAAGACCCCAGCTTCTTATGAGTACAATGTGAATATAACAAAGAAGGTTGTAGAGATGGCTCATTGGGTTGGAGCGTCGGTTGAAGGTGAGTTGGGCGTGTTGGGAAGTTTAGAAACAGGTGAAGCCGCCAAAGAGGATGGCTCAGGTGCTGAAGGAAAACTTGACGCTAAGCAACTTTTAACCGACCCAGACCAGGCCTTGGACTTTGTTAAAAAAACTGACGTCGACGCTTTAGCCATTGCTTGTGGAACTAGCCATGGTGCTTATAAATTTAGCCGAAAACCTGATGGGGATATTTTAGCAATGGAAGTAATTGAGAAAATTCACAAAAAAATCCCAAAAACGCATCTAGTTATGCACGGATCGTCATCAGTTCCACAATATCTTCAGGATCTAATAAATGAAAATGGCGGTGAAATGAGCCAGACCTATGGAGTTCCTGTAGAAGAAATTGAAAGAGGCATAAAGTCAGGAGTAAGAAAAATCAATATAGATACTGACTGCAGGATGGCTATAACAGGTTACTTCAGAAAAATTGCAAAGGATAAACCTACAGAATTCGACCCAAGGAAATTTGCCATTCCGGGGATGAAGGCTATGGAAGATCTATGTGCGGATAGGTTCGAACGATTTGGGACCGCTGGGCATGCAGGAAAAATCAAGGCAGTGCCTTTAGATGAAATGGCAGCTGGCTATGCGAATGGTGAATTAAAGCAAATTTAATAAATTTAAGGAGAACTAAATGCCTGACGGTGATAAAAAATTAGATGCTAAGGCACGGTATTCGGCAGGAGTACTTGAGTATAAAAAAATGGGCTATTGGGAGCCTGATTATTCCCCAAAAGATACCGATGTCATTGCACTCTTCAGAATTACGCCCCAAGATGGCGTGGATCCAATTGAGGCCGCTGCGGCCGTAGCTGGTGAGAGTTCCACTGCAACGTGGACAGTGGTTTGGACGGATAGGTTGACTGCTGCTGAGAAATATAGAGCCAAGGCGTACAGGGTAGACCCAACGCCTAACAACCCAAATGAATATTTTGCATATATCGCGTACGAACTAGATCTTTTTGAGCCGGGATCAATAGCAAATCTCACAGCATCTATTATTGGAAATGTGTTTGGGTTCAAACCACTAAAGGCATTGAGACTTGAAGACATGCGTTTACCGGTAGCATACGTAAAAACTTTTCAAGGACCAGCTACAGGAATTGTAGTCGAAAGAGAAAGGTTAAATTGTTATGGGAGGCCCTTATTAGGAGCAACAGTAAAACCCAAGCTTGGGCTCAGCGGTAGAAATTATGGGAGAGTTGTATATGAAGCCCTAAAAGGTGGATTGGATTTTACTAAGGATGACGAAAATATTAACAGCCAGCCCTTTATGCATTGGAGAGATCGCTTTTTATATTGTATGGAAGCTGTCAATAGAGCCAGTGCAGCTACAGGTGAGATTAAGGGAACATATTTAAATGTTACTGCTGGAACAATGGAAGAAATGTATAAAAGAGCTGAGTTTGCAAAAGAGCTCGGATCAGTGATTGTTATGATAGACTTGGTCATTGGTTACACTGCGATTCAGTCTATGGCAAAGTGGGCCAGAGATAATGACATGATCCTGCACCTTCATCGCGCTGGTCACAGTACTTATACAAGACAAAAAACACATGGTGTTTCCTTTAGGGTTATAGCAAAATGGATGAGGTTGGCCGGCGTTGATCACATCCACGCCGGTACTGTCGTTGGCAAGCTGGAAGGAGATCCCGCTACCACAAAAGGGTATTATGATATCTGTAGAGAGGAACATAACCCTGTATCGTTAGAGACAGGACTGTTTTTTGATCAAGACTGGGCATCCTTGAATAAAATGATGCCTGTTGCGTCTGGAGGCATTCACGCTGGTCAGATGCATCAGCTAATTCATTATTTGGGCGAAGACGTAGTGTTACAATTTGGTGGAGGTACTATAGGGCACCCGCAAGGAATAGCAGCAGGTGCAACAGCTAACAGAGTTGCCTTAGAGGCTATGGTTTATGCCAGAAACGCGGGAAAGGACTATTTGGCTGAAGGTCCTACAATTCTAGCAGAAGCAGCAAAAACATGTACACCTTTGCGAGAAGCTCTGGATATATGGAAGGATGTGACTTTTGATTACGCTTCTACAGATGCTCCTGACTTCGTTCCAACCACCTCTGTATCTTAAGGAGAACAATTAATGAGAGTTACACAAGGCACCTTTTCATTCTTACCCGATTTTACTGATCAACAAATTCACGAACAAGTGCAGTACTGTATAGACAACGGATGGGCACTAAGCATTGAGCACACTGACGATCCACATCCTAGAAACACCTATTGGGAAATGTGGGGACATCCGATGTTTGATAATCCAGATGCAGCAGCTATAGTTTTTGAATTAAATGAATGTCGAAAAGTTTATGGTTCTCGTTACATAAAGATAATTGCATTCGACCCATCACCTGGATGGGAGTCAATCAGGTTATCTTTTATAGTAAACAGACCTAGTGAGGAACCAGGGTTTAAGTTGAGTCGAACCGAGATCAAGGGCAGAAATATCCAGTACTCAATAACACCTTACTCGAGTGATAAGCCTCAAGGCTCAAGATATAAATAGAGTTCCCTGATGGCTAATGAAGTTGAAGAAAAAGTGGTAAAGGCCGTTTCTGAGGTAAATTTAAAGGAAGATTTTCAGTCAAGTGGCGTTGCCGATATTCTTTCAGAGCTTGATAATAGCTTAATTGGTCTAGAGCCTGTAAAAACTAGAATTAAGGAAACGGCGTCCTTACTTTTGGTCGATAAAGCTAGAGAAAAGCTAGGCCTAGTCAGTGAGTCTCCCACATTACACATGAGTTTTTCTGGTAACCCAGGAACTGGGAAAACTACCGTTGCTCTCAAGATTGCCGACCTCCTGCATCGCTTGGGGTATGTAAGAAAGGGACACTTGGTAAGCGTCACAAGGGACGATCTTGTTGGTCAATATATCGGTCATACGGCTCCAAAAACTAAAGAAGTTCTCAAGAAAGCGATGGGTGGTGTTCTATTTATCGATGAAGCTTATTATTTATATAGGCCTGAAAATGAGAGAGACTATGGCCAAGAAGCTATAGAGATATTATTGCAAGTAATGGAGAATAATAGAGATGACTTGGTTGTAGTTTTAGCAGGCTATAAGGATAAAATGGATAAGTTTTTTGAAAGCAACCCTGGGTTTAGGTCGCGAGTAGCTCACCATATAGATTTTCCTGACTATTCAAATGATGAGCTTTTAGAGATTGCTGAGGTTATGGTTGCCGGTATGAACTACAAGTTTAATAAAGGGAGCATAAAAGCTATGGCTGAGTATATAGAATTAAGAAGGAAACAGCCTCACTTCGCTAATGCTCGTTCTATCCGAAATGCCATTGATCGCGCTAGGCTTCGACAAGCAAATAGAGTTTTCAATAATTCAGATGGACCAATTGGCGCAAATTTTTTAAGCCAGATCGAAGATGTCGATATAAGGCAAAGCAGAGTATTTTCAGGTGGTATAGATAAGTAGGCTAATCTTCGCTATATGGATCAAAGAAATCTGCTTCTTGGTCATCAATGTTAAAATCTTGTTTAGTTTGAAAAAACACATTTCTTGTGGCGGCATAACTATCTGCCGAGTTGTATAAAGTAGCGTCGATCATAGGAGAAAATTCATATCTTTTTTGGAATACGTTGGCAACCTCCACCCCCAACATGACAATACCATCGATGCCTGCGGTAATTGGCTTTGAAGGGTTAAGAGCATAATCGGTTATCAATCCTACAGTTCCTCTTGCTGAGCTAGGGCCAAAGAGTGGCAATTCTACATATGCCCCTTGCGGTATATTTATTGAATTAAATGTTTCATCAAAACCTGTAGATCTTGGATAAATGCTCCACATGGAAGCGACATCGATCAGCCCTCCAATCCCAAGTGTGGAATTTATAACAAATCTACTGAGGTCAACCCCTGCGCCACTTAAATCTCTCTGAAGGAGATGATTAATAAATCTTTTCGGCTCATTTAAATTGCCCCGAAAATTTGAAATTGGTATTCGTATCAATTCGGGGACATAAGAACCATAAAAGTTAGAGGTTGGTCTGATGGCATATCTGTCTAGGCCCTTATTGAACTCATGTGTTTTTCTATTAATATTCTCAATTGGGTCATACGGTTCTTTTTCCATGAAGCCTTGTGCGCAAACTACTGAACTCAACAGAATTGCTACTAGAAATACCTTTATACATACCAGTAATCTCATGATCTTTTACCCAACATACTGTTCAACTCTCATTAAAAAAGAAAATAACTTTACTAGGCAGAATCATTAGTTATGAATACCTTGTATGTTATTCTTATAATATTGTGCCAAATATGGAAATACCTCTTTTTTTATACAACTCTTTTTCAAGAACAAAAGAAGCTTTCAGGCCCCTAGATATGAATAATGTCCGTATGTATGTGTGTGGCCCTACCGTTTATGACCGGGCTCATATAGGGAATGCTCGACCGGTTTTAGTTTTCGATATTTTGTTCAGACTTCTTCGTTACCTCTATGGAAAAGATAAAGTTACATACGTCAGGAATATTACGGATATTGATGATAAAATTAATGCTAAGGCTTTAGAAAGAGGTGTAAATATTGAGAGAATTACTGAAGAAACCATAGAGTGGTTTCATAAGGACATGGATTTTTTGGGAGCTCTCCGACCCAATTATGAACCTAGAGCGACGGCTTATGTTTCTCAGATGATAGACATGGTCACTAAACTGATTTCTCTTTCTTTTGCCTATCCAAGCGAAGATGGACATGTGTTTTTTGAGGTAGAAAAGTTTGCGGATTATGGACAGCTTTCTAACAAAAAAGTAGGTGAGCTTAAAGAAGGTGTCAGAATAGAAAATGAGACTAGTAAAAGAAATCCGCTAGATTTTGTTTTATGGAAACCATCATCTAATGAAGAACCCGGGTGGGATAGCCCCTGGGGAAGAGGACGACCAGGCTGGCATATTGAATGTTCGGCTATGGCCAAGGATATATTAGGAGATCAATTTGACATTCATGGGGGAGGCATAGATTTGATTTTTCCTCATCATGAGAACGAAATTGCGCAAAGTACATGTTCGAATGATATGAAAAAATTTGCTAATTTTTGGCTTCACAATGGGTTCCTAAAGATCGAAGGGGAAAAGATGTCGAAGTCACTAAATAATTTTTTGACAGTCTTTGATCTAATCAAGAGAGATTTTTCAGGATCAGCAATAAGATACAATATGCTTGCAACGCATTACCGACAGCCTTTGGATTGGAAATTTGAAAGACTTGCAGAAGCTGAAAAGACATTAGTAAAGTGGAATAATAAAATTAGGTCCAAGAACGAGGCTGACCTACCAAAAAAAGTTCTCAATGCTTTGCTTGATGATTTAAATACACCCCTATCTATCCATGAAATGCATCAGTTATTTAATAAAGGAAAGTTTGATGATTTAACTGACGCTTGTGAATTTTTTGGGTTTGTTGCGAAAGACAAAAAAGGTAGTTTAGAAATACCATCGGAGTTATCTGAAAACGTTGATAAGTTAATTAAAGAACGAAATATCGCACGGTTGTCAAAAAACTTTTCGCTGGCGGATAAAATAAGAGAAGACTTGTTGGATGCTGGTATTATAATCAAAGATAGCGGTCAAGAAACTACTTGGGAAACAAGTCAAAATCTCGAAATAAAAAAACTTAAAAAACTATGACCACAAAAGAGCGGCTTTATATTTACGATACCACACTAAGAGATGGGCAACAGACCCAAGGTGTGACCTTCTCACTTGATGATAAGTTGAGGATAAGTCAACTATTATCGGACATCGGTATTGATTACATAGAGGGTGGTTGGCCAGGGGCTAATCCAGTAGATAGTGAGTTTTTTGATAAGAGAGTAGAGTTTGGTAAAACAAGGCTCGTTGCTTTTGGCATGACCAAAAGATTTGGAAGATCTGTCGAAAATGACGAAACATTGGCACAAGTAATATCTGCTGGCACCAGTGTTGTATGTCTTGTTGGGAAGAGCCATGATTTTCATGTACAGAAAGCTTTGGGAATCTCGTTAGATGAAAACGTCGAGTTAATTACCTCTTCAATAAAATATTTAAAATCTCTAGGTAAAGAAGTCCATTTTGATGCTGAACATTTTTTTGATGGTTTTTCAGCCAACAAATCATATGCGGTTTCCATTGTAAAAGAAGCAATGTCAGCTGGAGCTGATTGGGTTGTCTTATGTGATACTAACGGCGGCTGCATGCCGGATCAAGTAACAGCAACTGTAAAGAGTTTGATTCAAGAGGGTATTGAAGGTAGTAGGCTGGGTATTCATGCCCATAATGATACTGAAAATGCTGTGGCTAATTCGCTAGCAGCAGTTCAAGCTGGTGTTAGACAAATACAGGGCACACTTAATGGCCTCGGAGAAAGATGTGGTAATGCAAATTTAATCTCAATATTGCCTACTCTTTTATTAAAACCAATATTTGCTGAAAGATTTATTACTGGAGTAACGTTTGATAATCTTAAAGAAATAACTAGGGCATCAAGGATTATGGATGACGTGCTCAACAGGGTTCCTAACAGATTTGCACCTTACGTCGGCAGCTCTGCATTCGCTCATAAGGCAGGATTACATGCTAACGCGATATTGAAGAACACAGAAACTTATGAGCATATAAATCCAGAGTTGGTGGGAAACGAGAGGATAATTCCAGTATCTAATCAAGCAGGCTTATCAAATTTAAGGGAGAAACTTCACCAAGCAGGCATCAATGTCAATGACGATAATGGAAAGCTTTCTATGTTGCTAAAAGAAATTAAAGACAAGGAAAGTGAAGGGTATTCATTCGACTCAGCTAGTGCGTCTTTTGAAATTTTTGCAAGAAAGATACTAGGTCAAATGCCTAACTTTTTTGAGGTAAAAAGGTATCGGGTTACAACAGAGCGCAGAAAAGATACCATAGGTAATACTAAAACATTATCTGAAGCAGTGGTTGTTTTGAAGATTGGTGATAAAGAAACGCTTTCAGTATCGGAAAGTATGGATGAAGACATGAATGATTTGGGCCCGGTAAATGCATTGTCCAAAGCTATTTCGAAGGATCTAGGTCATTACCAGGATATTATTGATGGCGTGCGCCTAGTAGATTTTAAAGTGAGGATTACATCTGGAGGAACGTCGGCAGTAACCAGAGTTTTAATTGATAGCGAAGATGAAAAAGGCCTAAGATGGTCCACCTTAGGCGTTTCTGCAAATATTCTTGATGCCAGTTTTCAAGCTCTTCTAGACTCAATTAATTGGAAATTGATTAGGGAAGGAGCAGCCCCAAATTGATTGACTCCGACTGGTTAAGCAATTTAAAAAAATTTGACCGCGAAAGGTTTGACTCTCTCAAACATCTGAACTCTGAAAATCGTAAAGAATTGGCGGCAATATATTCATTTAATCTTGAGCTTGCAAATATTGCGTGGAACACAAGCGAGGCCGAACTTGGGTATTTAAAATTGCGTTGGTGGGAAAATTGCATAAATGATATGAATAGAGAAAATTTATTTGGAGATAATGAATACTTACTTATCCTCTCTAAGCTTGTTGCGGAAGAAAAGCTGTTAAAAAGTGATTTGCTTAGACTAATAAAAGCGCGTGAATTCGATTGCTCCAAAAAGCCCTTTGCCAATCATGAACAACAAATCAAGTACATTGGAGATACATCTCAAAATTTATTGTTTATGGGCTTAAGCTGTTTAACAGAGTTCAATGACTACTCTCTTAGAAAAAATCTTTCAGAGTATTTTGGTTTGTCGCTCGGGTTAGCGCGATTTATTTTGGCAGCAGGTTCGCTTTGTCAAAACAAATGTTACTCACTTTTTTTGCCGAGGTATTCAGATTATAGCACTTATTTTGAATGCAAACTTAGTGATCATATTATAGAGAGAATATCTTGTGATATCGATTTTATATTTAATTTGATTGAGATGGGAGATAAGGAACTCCAAAACAAGGGACTTAAAAAAAAATCTCTTTTTGTACTTAATACGGTCAGAAACTCTCTTCCTATTTTAAAAGAAATAAAAAACAGTCCGCAATTAATTTTTAGAACCAAACATAAGCTAAGTTTTAAACATAAATTTATTGATAAGATAAATGAATTTGTCACATAATTGAGCAATGTTAAGCACTAAATTTATAATTGATGCAGCGCCTAGGATCTACAAATTAGAAAAGAGGTTTGAGCTCATCGAGAAGGACTTTGGCTTCCCCTCTTTTGATCCTAGGGAGAAAGGATATATCGCGCTAAAAAAAACTATTATTGGACAACAACTTTCTATAGCCGCAGCCGCAGCAATATGGAGGCGTTTCATAGATGCAGACATTAGAGATGAAAAAATTTTAAATGGCCAAGCTGATATGCAATTAAGGAATCTTGGTCTTTCAAGACAAAAAATTTCATATCTAAAAAGTCTTGCCGGAAGTAGACTTGATTTTGATAAGATGGAGGTGATGGAAAACGAGGAAGTCATTGATGTTTTGACGGCTATAAAAGGAATTGGGTTATGGACCGCCGAAATTTACTGCATTTTTAGTTTAAGACGATTAGATATTTTTCCGGCAGGTGATCTTGCTTTGCAAGAGGCTACAAAGTATCTATTAGACTTAAAGAGTAGGCCGTTGGAAAAAGAAATGAGAAAATTGGCCAAAAGCTGGGTGCCTTATAGATCAGTATGTGCGATAATTTTGTGGCATTTTTATAGGAATTTGAAGTCTAGGGAGTCAACATTATGGTAGATGAATTAAATGTAAAAGAAAAGATGCCAACCTCGGGATCGGTGAAAAAGGTTGTTATCTTTCTGCACGGATATGGGGCTGATGGAGCCGATTTATTTTCTTTAAGTGAGCCTCTGTCGGAGCAGCTACCCCATTGCTTTTTTGCCTCTCCTGATGCCCCTAGAAAATGTGGAGCATCACCTTTTGGTTTTGAGTGGTTTCCGATACCTGATATAGATGGATCGACTTTTGCTGATATGATGAAAGCATTAGCTTCTTCAGAGAAATTAATCATTAAATTAATAGATGGGTATAAAAAGCGATTTAGTCTAGAGTATCAAGACATTGTTTTACTTGGATTTAGTCAAGGCTGCATGATTTCGTTAAATATTGGCCTGAGACAGTTGAACGAGTTAGGGGGTATTGTTGGTATCTCGGGACGGCTTCTTATGCCAGAATCTTTGGAAGAACGTAGGGAAGGTAGCTATCCGCCTGTAATATTAATCCACGGAGATGCTGATGAAGTCGTGCCAATTTCGTCAATGCATGATGCGGAAAAATTTTTAAATAAAATAAATGTTAAATTCTCAACTCACACTAGTAAAAATATCGGACATGGAATTGCACCTGATGGATTAGCAAAAGCCCTAGAGTTTATTAAAAATATTTTTAGCTAGTTTTTTTACTGCAAACACTATGTAATAACTCAGTGTGTAACATTTTGTATATGGAAATTAGGAGTGGATAAGTATATGCTTGATCGCCAAGACAATGTACAACATGATATTTTTGAAAAATCAAAGCAACGGCCAGCGTTAATTTTAAATGCAGATTACAGACCTTTATCTTACTTTCCACTTTCCTTATGGCCTTGGCAAGAGGCTATAAAGGCTGTCTATTTAGGGAGAGTAAATGTAGCGGCAGAATATGAGGAAGTGGTTCGTTCAGAGAAATTAACACTTCCACTTCCATCAGTGATCGTACTCAAGAATTATGTAGTGCCTACTAAAACAGTTCCCTTCACCAGAGCCAATTTATTTTTGCGGGATGAATTTACCTGTCAATATTGTGGTTGTAAGGGAAAAGATCTTACCTTTGATCACGTTGTGCCGAAGTCAAGAGGAGGTAAAACTCGCTGGGACAATGTCGTTGCTGCTTGTCAAACATGTAACCTGAGAAAAGCTGCAAAAACTACATCTCAAGCTGGTTTTAAATTGAAGAAGGTGCCAACTAAACCATCACCGGATGTGTTACTAAATAAAGGAAAGAAATTTCCTCCTAGTGATATGCACAAATCATGGGGTGACTTTCTTTATTTTGAAAAAGATTTGAATTGAAAAAACTTTAAAAAATGAATGGAAGCTACAGCCCATCCTATAAAAAGACTGGTTGATAAAATAAGGTTCCAGGTCGCCATTGATAGACCCATGAAAGACCATGTAACTTCGTTGCATCGGACAACAGACGTGTTTAATATATCCTGCAATAAAGCTTCAGCGCTTTTATCTTGCACCAAAGATAGACTCGAAGACGAACAAGATTGGGGACCTTGAAAGATACCTTGTTCTACCCCTGCGTGAAAAGATGCCAAGAAAATGCTTAATGCCATGACAAGTGTATTTATTGGGTACATAAAGAACTTGTGCGTTCTGAAAAACATTAGCCACACCGACGTAAAGGAAACAAAAATGTGTGGATATCGCTGAGTCAAACATAGGGAACAAGGAACCAACCCAAATACGTGCTCTGATATCAACGCGAATAATATCATAGTCAATGAGATAGCCCCCAACGATATATGATTTAAGTAGATTTTTGTCATAAAAAGCTCAACAGAAGGATTATGATCCCTACACCGATTATAATTATTAAAGTAAGAAGGCCAAGTTTATTTTCAATAAAACTCTGAACTTTAGAGCCAAACCAAAAAATCAAAAATCCAATAAGGAAAAACCGCAAACCCCTTGAGAGCACAGAAAAAAAGCAGAAGTAGAAAAAATTCATCGAGCTTATTCCAGATATTATTGTAACCAGTTTGTAGGGAATGGGTGATACCCCAGCTATAAATACGGCTAGAGAGCCATTGGCATTATAAAGCTCCTTGAAACTATTAATCTGGTCAGTCAACGCTAGGGACTCTGTTATGTGAACGCCTATCTCGTCCCAGAAAAGAAAACCTATATAATAGCCTGTGATGCCACCTAAAACGGAGAAACCAGAGCACAGCATACAGTACCATATGAACTTTTTTTTGTTTGCTACTATTAGAGCTATCAAAAATGGGTCAGGAGGTATTGGGAAAATGAAAGCCTCGGTGAATGCCCAAAGACATAATATCAATGTAGACATTCGATTATTCAAAAGCCTTCTTATATCAATGCTATTTCTGAGCCTGGTAAAAATAATAAGATCCCTGATTAAACTGAACTCTTGACTTTTTAGGTTGAAAGCAACTTAATGCAAGTATATTTTTTCATCATGCCCAAGTGGCGGAATGGTAGACGCAGCGGATTCAAAATCCGCCGGTAGTGATATCGTGAGAGTTCGAGTCTCTCCTTGGGCACCATCCTAATTTACTCATAGATTTATTTATCTGACTTAATGGGATTGATTACGTGGTCACATCGCCATATAGAACCTACGTTTCTGCGTGTATAGAAGTTTCAAAATGTGTTTGTCTGTCGCAGGTAGTGTGTTCTTGGAGTATGCCGCAAACAGTTTCAAAATAAAGTTATTTCAAGTCTTTTTTCAATTATTTTGTATTAGTAAAATTAATTTGTTACTTTTTATCAAATTCAGTGTTTTTAATTTGTGTAATTGGTGGGAAAATGGGAACAAAGTATGATGAGATAATTTCAGAAATTAAGGGTGACCTAAGTGAAGAAGAAATTTATACTCGAGCAAATGAAAGTTTACATGAAGACTTCCTATTTCTGCAAGAATCTGGGTTGCTTAACAAAGATGATCTTTTACAATTTATAAAAAAAAATGGTCGTAACGTTGATAATGTTTTGGATGTTAAGTGTTGTTATGAAGACGACCAGCATCTTGTTTGGAAGGGGTTAGCAGACCATCCAGATGGTAACAGATACATAACAACCAGAATGGTTGTTTTTAGAGGAGGTAAACGATGGAGATCCATCGGAACACGTGAGGAAGTATCAAAAAACTTGGATAAATTAACCTGACATTGCTTATTCGCTGCTATGCTATTCAAAAAAAGTTACTAATTTTACATATGCAATGTGTTCTTGGAGAGTGCAGCTGTGAGAACGTTTACAATAAATTTAAAAATGTTCACTATAATTCCTAACAACCTCTTCAAGTAAAGACTCCAAGGCAAAGGGAACAATAGGATGAAAGATAAGTTTAAGTATTTTAAGGAGATGATTAAAACTCGGGATAAAGATAAAGAAAAGTTCAACGAACTTATCAAGAATTCATTGCATGATGAATATATGTATGTCCGTGAAACTGCCCTTGTAGTAGGAGATGAGATGATTGACCACGTAAATAATTTGTTTGACGAAGGTCTAATTATCGAGGACATAAAACTTCTATATGAGGATGAGGATACGTTTCTTTGGAAAGATATTATTAGAATTGATGGCAAAAGATTTCTAACAACTAACGTTCAATTTTGGAAAGATGGAAAAAATTGGAGAGAAATGGTGGGTGGCAAAGAAGTGTCAGATGAGTTTACTTCGATCAAACCACTGCTCGTTAGCAGAGCACAGATGATACGTTAGTGACGCTAAATTTTATATTTACCTTTTGATGTTATCATATCGACCCTTTTTTTGGATTAGAAGAGTCAAATATTATTGGTTTATCAAACTTAGCGTGCAGCCATAGACGATAATAACTGATAAGTCCTTCCTTTAGACTAAAAAAGCTAAATACATCTGCTGAGATCTCCTTACCAGTTGCCGCACGCCCCAACCAAGGACCGTTATGTATTCCAGTAAAAAACCAATGTGCCATTACTTCATCTTCATTTCCAACTATCTTATGTATACCCAGCTTTAGATCTGCTATTTGTTGGCGAAAGATTCTTACGTGAGCTATAAGACCATCTCTACCGGGGGGACCACCAAATGCTCTATTCGCTTCGTCAATCATATCTGGCTGAGCGATAGTTTCAATCAAGTCAAGCCGACCATTTTGACCAACCTCAATCAAGTAAATTTCCATTAATTTTTTTGAATTCATAAAGTTCAACTATTGTTTAATTTTGACAAGAAGTGCTTTATTCCATTTTATTGGATTGATGTCTGAAATAGTACAATTTTTTTTGGTACGATTTATCTTATCTTCTCATATAACTGCATTGTGTTATTTTAGTTAAAATAAATATCGAGGAGATTAGAATGGAAGGTCAGTGGAATGTGAACGCAAATGAATTGGCAGAGATAAAGGCCATAGCTGATAGTAACTTGGATACCCCAGTTTTAATGATCAACATTAATAAATATAATGATGGTGAATATCCAAACGGTGAAACATATCAGGATTATTTGAAAATTTTACCTAAAATACTGAATGAAGTTGGGGCTAAAGTCCTTTGGCAGTTACCTGCACTAGGCCAGCCTGTCGGATCGCAGGCCGCGGATGAAATTCTAGGTATATGGTATCCTTCTCACGAAAGTTTCTTATCTCTTCCAACGGCCCCATCTTCGGTAGAAAACTTCCGAATAAAAAATTTATGCGTCTCGGAGGCAGTAGTGCATAGATGTCCTGCTGATGTAATCCCAAAAAGTTAGCCCCAGATACCATAAGAACATACTAACTCTACCCTCCAGTATCCCATGCTTGGGGGGGTAAACCAAATAGCATCCAATTATGTGGGTGTTAACATGAATTGCTCCATAGCGCACAAGTATCAGTCTTGATTTTTTAAATAGCTAGCCACTCTTTTATGGTTTTATTGACCTCATCAGGTTTTTCTTGAGCCATCCAATGACCACTATCGATTGTCGCTTCCTCTAAGTTGGAACAATTTTCTCTCATAGGATCTGCCAAGCTAGTATGACACGTATCACATACTCTGTCATATTTTGCATGAATGAAAAGCGTTGGCTTCTTGAGTTTTTGAAGTGGGGCTTTTTTACAATACTCATTATTAAGCTCTGTGTTCATATACCATGAACCAGGGCCAAAAAACCCATTTTCTGACAAATATTTTGAATATATTTCTAGCTCTTTTCTAGATAAAACACTCTCATCCAAAGCAATATCTGGTGCTATTCCGTTTTTAAACCAACCATTATTTTTTCTGACGAAAGCGGTATTGGCGAGTTTGCCCAAGCTTTCTGCATTGCCACCTCTGAAGAGGCATTTAACTGTGTTTCTGGGATTATCTTCTAATGATTGTTTTGCTTTATCAAAATTTTCCCTGTAAAAAATTTGGTACTCCCATTGCCCATAAGGAAATTCGTCCTCCGGATAAAGCTGCCTATCTATGCTTGATAGCATGTTGTCATTTTCCATCATTTTAAATGGCACGCACAAGCTTACAATTTTTTCTACATACTCGTCATGGTGGCAAGCAATGTTCCATACAACTGGTGACCCCCAATCGTGCCCAACCCATATTGCTTCTCCTCCTCCAAGATGAGTATGAAGTTCAATCATATCTTTAACAATTTCTTCTTGGCAGTAATCAGCATGCTTATCGTATATAGATGACTGGCCGTATCCTCTCATATCTGGCGCTATTGCATGAAAACCAAGTTTTGAGAAAAATCCTAATTGATTTCTCCAACTTATGCTCAGTTCAGGCCATCCGTGAATAAAATAAATTTTTTTATTATTTTCTTCTCCAGCGGAAAGGTAAAAGGTCTTATGTCTATTATTTTGATATGTGTTTTCAGAAAATTGCATTGAAATGACCACTCTTTTTACTTGGAAACAGTTCATATTATGAATTCAACAAATTTAATTGTAAAGACCCCATCTGCTGTAAACTTCAAGAGCATACTTCCTGCAAATAGACAAACACATTTTGGAAACTCTATCCATGCAAAACCATAGGCTCTATCATTGAGTTCCAACCAGATATCAGTAGAAACATTATTACTAGCACTAAACCTATCATCGGACTTGATTTAAGAATCGCTGAGTCTTCTTCTCTTGCTATTCTACGGTTCTTACCAGCTTTAAGAACAGGCTTTGTATGACTCTTAAATTTTCTCTCACGCGACGTTTCACACCAGTTTTTGCATCCACATATTTAAGTCACAAAGCCTATAACCGCTTCCATAGCTCTGCCCAACTGTCTTATTAGACCACCCACCTATTTGGTCAGCAATCTCAGAAGGACAAGCTACATATCTCAATCTATCTCTCAATGAATGTCTAAAGCTATGCATGGTATGCTGACCGAAGCCTTCACTTCTCAACCATTTGTTGAGCGATGCGCTGGCAGTATTTGTGCTAGTGAAGGTTGAAGTATTATATCTTGAAAATGCAAATTTGCTTTCCGACATTTCCTTAATTCTTTTGGCTGACCACAAAGCTTTGCCAACTAAAGGAATATCTCTTTTACTTCCCTTTGTCTTTAAAGGTCTCCAGGGATGGCTTTGCACCGAAACAAATGGTACATCCGACTCTAGTTTAATATCTTCAACCAAAAGACCAGTTGCTTCTGCTAACCTCATCCCTGTATCAGATATAAGAGCTAGCAGCCATCTCAGGTCATCATCAATCTCAATGCATCTCTTTTGTATAGCTCTTATGTTATCTATTGGAATTGGCTCTCTGTTCCCTACCCTCACAAATCGGTCATATTGCAATCCACTAAAGTGGTTTTTTAAACTCAAACCATATTCATTGCTAGCGAAGTTAAAGATAGCCTTTACGATAGCTAATATTCTTGTAATAGAACTTCCTGCTAACTCTCTCTTTAATAGATAGTCTCTAAAAGAGTTTGCATTGGCTCTAGTATAACTGGATAAATTTTTATCTCCGATTGAGCTTATTATATATCTAGTGGCTCTCTGAACTGAGTTATAAAAAGTAACACCTTTATTTTTACCTTTTATCTTTAGATACAGGCGGGCCGCCTCTGTAAATTTAATACTTAAATCATCGCTTTGATTGTTTGTGGTAGATACAAGAGATTGTCTGCATGGCAACTCATTATCCATCCTTACTTTATTCCAATAAAACGCTAACTTATGTATGACATTCCTGACCTGAGTCTTAGCTAATTTTGGGCATTTAGTTTTAAGCGAATAGGTTAAACGCCCTACTTTGTATAAATCTTTTAAGTCCGATGGCACTCGCTTAGAAAAATAAAATACTCCACGTTTTTTGAATGTATAAGCTTCATTTTGGTCTACCATTTGGTCTACCCTCCTTGACTAAGTTTCATCAAAGCCAAGTAAATAAAGCTATCTATATAACTGGATGGTGCCCCCAGAGAGACTCGAA
>OZSS01000529.1_pt1 | contig 18272 bp, 18 predicted proteins | sample 1779911 | NCBI WGS metagenome assembly OZSS01 (sample SAMEA2603589, study PRJEB24840) | metagenome | biome: Water; feature: Photic zone; material: Seawater sample | place: Mediterranean Sea | collected 2013-11-12 | depth 10 m | reverse complement strand
TTTTCGGCGGCATGGCCAAGTGGTAAGGCAGAGGATTGCAAATCCTTTATCCCCAGTTCGAATCTGGGTGCCGCCTTATTTAATTTTTTTACGCATTTAATTATGAAATTTTCTAAGAACTTCAATTTCAAATAAAGGGTATAAACTTTCAATTACTTATTGATATACAGAAAAATAATCTTTTCTTTATTTTTTTAAATAATACTTGATATCCATTAATAAATAAAATTTAGTTAATTTATTAATTATTTTCATCAGATTATTTAAATGAGAATTTGAAATATTCTAGTAATCATTATCTGCTACACACATTCCTAAACATCTAACACCATTTGATGCAGTCCTTTTGCAATGATTACATAAAATAGGATCTTTCTCTGAACTAAGGTTAATTTTTGAATTATTTTGGTCTTTAAAATTTATTAACTCTTGTGTTGAATCAAATAGAGTCATTCTTAGAATCATCACTTGTGTCGATACTAACAACAAGTGAAGCATTAGTGTTGGAAGAAGGTATATCCATAATTTTTACAGTTTCTTTAGGCTCATCAATAACTTTATTTTCTTCAGTACTTTCATCAACTGCACAAGCTTCAAGAGCCTCTCGGAGTAGTGAATCAAAAGTTGCTCCAGGCAATCTATGTCTTGCAACCTCCAGAAAAGTTCTAGGTAACGATTCAGATGCAGCATCTCGTAAAGCAGGATTATTCTTTCTATGTTCTTGTTCTTCTTCTATTGATTTAATAAACCTCAGTGTGACATCTCTTTTGGTAGAAGCTTTTATCAGCGTATCGTTTTCCGGATTACTAACATTAGGTTCATTTTCAAGATCACTAAGTCTTTTTTCCAAACTATTTAAAACTTCATTAGCTTCTTTACTAATATGCGATAATTGACCATCGGACAAATTAGGTAAATCAGCGACAAAAACTTTCCCATGATCTCTTAGTGTCAAGAAAGTTGGCCTTGGGCCTTGAGCCTGTCTACCAATTGATTCGGAATTATTACCTATTGGTCTTTTTGGAGGTGTAGGACCAGCTGAACTACGTCTACGTGTAATTCTTTGATTATTTGCAAAGGGCATTGAATAAAGGTTAAATCTTAATACTTAAACTTCCGATATAATTCGGCTGTAATTTTATTATATTACACCTAACTTTTTCATTTGGGTATAAAAAATAATTTTTTAAAACGCATTTAAAAAAAAAATTTAAGTTAAAATTTCTGGTAAAAATTTACTAATTGTTGAATCATTTTTTCGAACTATCTTTCCAATTTCCCAACTATCTATATCATGATCTTTACAGATACTTAATATCGCTTCCTTAAATTGTTTATCAATAATTAAACAAAATCCCACTCCAAGATTGAAAGTATTCCAAAAATCTTTTTCGGGAATAGATCCTTTCTCTTTAAGGAATTTAAATAAAGTAGGTATTTCCCATGAACTGGTATTGATATAAGGAATAAAATCAGAAGGAATACATCTTGGTAAATTTTCTGGAATTCCTCCTCCAGTTATATGAGACATTGCTTTAATTTCTATATCTTCAGATAACATTTGGTTAATCACATTATTGTAAATTTTTGTAGGTTTCAATAACTCATCATAAAAATTTAAGTGAGAAACTTTTTCAAATTCTTTATCTATTTGATTATTGTTTTGAATAATTTTTCTTACTAAACTAAAACCGTTACTATGAACCCCATTACTTTTTAAAGCAATTATTAAGTCATTTTCAGAGACTTTTTTACCATTAATAAGCTTATCCTCATCAACTATTCCAACACAAAATCCTGCAAGATCATACTTATTTTTTGAATAAAATCCAGGCATTTCAGCAGTTTCTCCGCCGAGTAATGAACAGTTATTTTCTCCGCATCCATGTGAAATTCCCTGAACAACCCTCAATAATTGTTTCTTATCAAGCTTACCGGTAGCAATATAATCTAGAAAAAATAAAGGTTTTGCACCACTAGTAATGATATCGTTCATGCACATAGCAACTAAATCAATACCAACCTCAAAATGAAAGTTTTTACTTTGTGCTAATTCTAATTTTGTTCCAACACCATCAGTTCCTGAAACAAGAACTGGTTTTTTAAAACTATCGATAGGAATTCTAAACAAACCTCCGAACCCGCCAATACCCTCAATCACATTAGATGTATGAGTTCCTTCAACTGCCTGTTTAATTTCGGAAACAAATTCTCGCCCAGCTTCTATATCAACACCTGATGTTTTGTAATCCATGAAATAAAAATGATAGACTTTCCCTATATAGATATTCCTCCTAAGATTGTTTTTGTCCAGTAATTATTTATCAAATAGATTTATTTTTTAAAAACAAAGTGAAGAAAGTAATCATAAGGAAAACTGAAGAAATAGAAAATTGGAGGAGAAATTTAAATAGTGAAATTAACTTCATTCCAACAATGGGTAATCTTCATGATGGTCATATTAAACTTATATCAACAGCAAAAAATGACAATTCAAATGTTAATTTAGTAAGTATTTTTATTAATCCACTTCAATTTGATAACAAGTTAGATTTAGAGAATTACCCTAAAACAATTGATAATGATATAAAAATCTCCTTTTCGAATGGCGCAGATGCTATCTTCATCCCAAGTAATGAAGATATATATCCGCCGAATAATAAAAATATTAAATTCCTAAAAGCTCCAAAAGAATTATCTTCTGCATTATGTGGATTAAATCGAATGGGACATTTTGATGGCGTTTGTACAGTAGTTTATAGATTACTTAATATCATCAAGCCAAAAAATCTTTACTTAGGAGAAAAAGATTGGCAACAACTTTTAATTTTAAAAAATCTTGTCCTTAGAAAGAAATTAAATGTTGCTATTAAATCCATTCCTACACAAAGAGATTTTGATGGAATTCCTTTAAGTTCACGTAATGTAAATTTATCAAAAAACGAAAGAAAATTGATTAATTTTTTTTCAAGTGAGTTATTAGAAGCAAAAAAAAATTTTCAACAAGATAAAAAGATCGATTTAAACCAAATAATTAAAAAGCTATTAGCAAAAAAAATTTCAATTGAATATTTAGAACATTTACACCCTCATACACTCCAAAAAGCAAGACCTGAGGATAATATTTCGTTACTGGCTGGTGCGATAAGATGTGGAGAGACAAGATTAATTGATCACGTTTTCCTAATGAAAAGAAGGCCGATTATTGCAATTGATGGTCCTGCAGGCTCAGGTAAAAGTACTGTAACAAAGTTAATAGCGAAGAAACTTAAACTTTTATATTTAGATACTGGCGCAATGTATAGGGCATTGAGTTGGCTTATGATAAAAGAAAATATTAATTATAAAAAAGAAAAAAATTTACAGAATATTCTTAAAGGTATATCTATAGTTTTCAAGTCGAATGCAAATTCACATCAGGATGTTTATGTTAATAACTACTGTGTTACTGAAGAAATTAGGTCGCAAAAGATAAGTTCCATCGTTTCTAAAATTTCCTCAATAAAAGAAGTAAGAGAATTCTTAGTAGAAGAACAAAGAAAAATTGGAGAATCAGGCGGACTTGTAGCTGAGGGAAGAGATATAGGAACTACTGTTTTTCCTCATGCAGAACTTAAAATATTTTTAACTGCTAGCATCGATGAAAGAGCAAAAAGAAGAAAATCTGATAAAAATAGTAAAGACTCACAAGAAATAGACCTCCATACATTAAAAGAACTTATAAAGAAAAGAGATTTTGAAGATTCCAATAGGGAAATTTCGCCTCTAATTAAGGCGAATGATGCAATAGAAATTATTACGGACGGATATACGATTAATGAGGTAGTGGATAAAATTATTTACCTTTACAATGACAAGATTCCTAAAGAGACTGAGATCAAATAAATTCAAGAAATACTTTCCAAAAAACCGTTTACAGAGTCTTCTAAAATATCAAGGACATAATCGAAGCCCTCATCACCTCCAAAATATGGGTCAGGAACTTCTTGCTCATTAAAAACTGATCTAAAATCTTGTATTTTTTTTATTGATGCAAAACCAGTTGAAGCTGTTCTATTTTTAAGATCTTGAATATTTTTAAAATTTGAATCGTCCATAGCAAGAATATAGTTAAATTCGTCAAAATCTTTGCTATTAATTTGACGAGCCCTGCTTAAGATGTTTATATCTCTTCTTTCTGCCGCAATTCTCATCCTAGAGTCAGCTTTTTTCCCAATATGCCAACTCCCAGTTCCAGCAGAATCAACAATAAAGGCATCGGTTAATCCCTTTTTTTCAAGTAGTCTTATAAAGATAGCTTCTGCTGCAGGAGACCTACAAATATTTCCCAAACATACAAAAAGAACAGAAATTTTATTCATATGATTTCAAATTCCAATAGATTATAAGGCTTTTAAGTAGTAAATAAAACTTCTTCAATTAAAGATTCAGTAAATTCTTTACCAAACAAACTCGACAACATTGGCCTTGCTGGATCGTTTTCTCTTCTATAATTCAAATAATTATTTTGACCGTTTATCAATTCTTTTTGCAGTTCAATATTGACTTCTTTGCTTTCGAAAAGAATTTCCAAATACAAATCAAGATATTCCTTAAATGAGGTATAAAGCTGATTAGTAATTAAAAAATCACTTCTTTCTTCTTTTGGTAATTTTGACCATATTACTCCTGGAGAAAAAAATCTAGCTACATCCTCAGACATTTTTTCAGCTAATGGGAGTGAGGAATGACAATGATTTTTGAGTTTTATAAGTTTTTCTAATAACTCATTCTTGTATTGATTTTGTATTTTTAATGAAGGCTGAAAATCTAAGACTATTAAATAACTATTAGGTAGAGAAACAAAATCTACTCCAAAAAATGGGACGTTATAAATAGTATTAGGAATAATTAAAAAATTTAAAACAGAATAATTTGGACTATTTATACAAACTGTCCTTGCGAATTGAATTCTTTTTTTATGCGTTACACCCCAAGTAGATAGATTCACATTTTTTTTTGATTTTTTTGAACCATAAGTTGAATCTTTATAAGAATATTCCGAGGGTATTTTTTTTTCTAAACAGTTATATTTACTTAAATTATTTGTTAAATATTTTAAGAAATTATGCCATCTCCAATCTGGCTTATAAAAAATAGTATCTTGTATTAACATTCAATGAATAATCTCATTATTTAATGTAAATAGAAATTTATTGATAAATTTTTTTGTCCATTTTTCTCCAAAAAAAGATTTAAACAATTTATCTGCAGGGTCTTTTTCAAAACTGTACTTATCATATTTAATATGATTAATCTTTATTTCTTCCGCATTTAAAAATTGATTAACAGGATTCGATTTATAAATTTTCAAATAATTATTTACAAATGAATGGAATATATTATTTAAATCTCTATCAAGATTTAATTTATTTCCTCTACATATAATCACCCATGGGGAGAAATATTTTTTTGAATCATAAATATTCTTCATTTTATAATTATCAAATGCAGAATATTTTTTCTTAATACTACCTAAACTTGAACAATATTTTTCAAGATATTTGCTTTCTTGAATTAAAGGTTGATAATCAAGTATTGCTAATAACTTTTGAGAAGTTCCAAACCATAAAATATCAGCGCCTAAAATAGGCAATTCTCTATCAAAATTAGGATATGCGACCGTATTAAACACTTGCAGTTTTTTGCCACCATCTAATCTTGTTATTCGCCACTTTCTATATTCGGGAGATGAAAAAAGCCAATTTTTAATAATATATTTTGAGTCTTCATTGTGATGTTCTTTGAATTCACTAGATATTTGTACTTCATGTCCATTTAATTCATCAATATTGGTTTTAAGGAAATCAACTAATGAATCAAACATAAACATTAGGTCTCGGTACTTCCTTTCCTAACTTTTTTTGTAATGTAATTGAATACAATCTTGCCTAAAACAGCAATCAAGTTACCTTCAAGCTCCTTAAACATTTTCATATTGTAAGTAAATGCTTGATTAGCTTCATCAATAATTTGATCAGCCGTTTTTTGATTTATTGGAAGTTGATTCAAAGTAAGGGAATATTCTTCCTTAAATTTCTTTTCATCAGCAATTAATTCAAACTCATAAAAATTTAAACCATCATTTCCCTCCAAATTCAATGCTTTTTTAGCGATCCTTTTCAAGATTTGGCCCCCAGATAAATCTCCTATATAGCGGGTGTAGTGGTGACCAACCAATAACTCTGGTGATTTTTTTGCGACCTCTCGGATTCTTTCAACATATTCTCTTGCTGAGTGAGAAATATTAATTTCATTCTTCCAGTTTTCACCAAAATAAAATTTTAGATCATTTACAAGAGTTTCTTTCCTGAATAATGATTTAAAACCTATAGGTTTTATTACGGGATGTTCCTCATTGACCAATCTTTCAATTTCTTCTTCCATAGCTTCATAAACAAAATATAAATCACTAATTAATTTCCTGTAAGATTTTTTTTCAACAACTCCTTTTAAAAAACAAGCAACAAAGCCAGTATTTTCTGCCATAGTGTGGGATTTTTTTGTCCCTTCTCTTAATTGTCCTGCAAGAGCGACTGCCATATATTTTGAATTATTTGTGTAAGTGTATTTAATCTACAAGGAAAATACATAAAACAGCTAATTTTTGTTACTAGCGGATGTTGTAGAGAATAGCTTATAAAGTTCTTTACAAACCAAAAAAAGGTTATCTTTTTGTTCCTGTTGCGGTAAATGAGTGCCAGTCATTTCCCAATCACCGATAGTAGCCACTCTCCATCTCTCGGAGGGAACAATCATACCTCGCATTATTATTCCCAACAATTTCGGAACTCTGCCATTACTATCATTTTCAATTCTTAATTGTAAAAGTATTGCTCTGCATTCAATAAGAGGACTCCAACCAGGGAAATGGAACGCAAAATCAATAGTATCTTGCATGGATTCATTATTTGAATTGTCCCATGGACTAAAGTTTACATTTGCATCAGGAAAATATTTCCGAAACAAAGCTGCAGTAGAAGCAATTTTATTAGCTATTTCAACATTACTTACATTTGAACTCGCATTCATAAGTAGCTGAGTATTTTTTTGAAAATGACACAATTTGCTTTAACTTGCTTATTAACTTCTTTTTCTTTTAATAAAGATGTTGAAATGCTGATCAATAAAGTATTCTCTGTTCACATTTGAATAATAAATTTCTAGGTTTTAAAGAAAACAACTCATCGCAAATTACAATACGAGGAACTTCAATGAGTTATCTTTCATTAATAGAATGCTATGCCAAAATTTGAAAAATTAACTTTACCTAATGAAGGCGAGATAATAACTTTTAATCAAGGCAAACCTAATGTTCCTAATAATCCAATTGTCCCATTTATTAGGGGTGATGGTACTGGAGTTGATATTTGGCCTGCTACTCAAATCGTTCTTGATTCAGCGATTAAAAAAAGCTATCGAGAAGAAAGAAAAATTAATTGGTTTAAAGTCTATGCAGGCGATGAAGCTTGTGAACTTTATGGAACATATAACTATCTCCCTCAAGATACTATTGAAGCAATCAAACACTTTGGTGTAGCCATCAAAGGTCCTTTAACGACTCCCATCGGTGGAGGTATTAGATCTCTTAATGTTGCATTAAGGCAAATCTTTGATTTATATAGCTGTGTTAGACCATGCAAATATTATTCAGGAACTCCAAGCCCTCACAAAAACCCCCAAAATTTAGACGTTATCGTTTATAGAGAAAATACTGAGGATATTTACATGGGCATTGAATGGGAAGCAGAGGATAATAATTGTCTTGAATTAATTAATCACTTAAACAACGTAGTCATACCAAAAAGTAAAAATTTAAAAAATAGATCCATACCAAACGGTTCAGGCATTGGAATAAAACCGGTGAGTAAAACTGGTAGCCAAAGGCATATTAGAAAAGCTATTGAACATGCTAAAAGATTATCAGGAGATAAAAGGCATGTCACTCTTGTACATAAAGGGAATATTATGAAATACACAGAAGGTGCATTTAGAGATTGGGGATATGAATTAGCAGTAAATGAATTTAGAGAAGATTGCATTACAGAAAGAGAAAGTTGGATTTTAGACAATATTCAGAAAAACCCAGAAATTACAATTGAAAATAATGGTCGAAAAATTGAACCAGGTTTTGACAAGCTAACAAATAACAAAAAAGCATTCATTTGCGAAGAAATTAAAGAAGTTATTGCATCAATATCAAATTCTCACGGAGATGGGAAATGGAGAAAACTTATTCTTGTTGATGATCGGATAGCTGATAGTATATTTCAACAAATTCAAACTAGACCTCAAGAATATTCAATTCTTGCAACATTAAACCTTAATGGAGACTATGTTTCTGATGCGGCTGCAGCAATTGTTGGAGGCCTAGGTATGGCTCCCGGTGCAAATATTGGAGATAATGCAGCAATTTTCGAAGCTACGCACGGTACTGCTCCAAAACATGCCGGCTTAAACAAGATTAATCCAGGCTCAGTAATTCTTAGTGGTGTAATGATGCTTGAATATTTTGGTTGGAATGAAGCAGCTAACTTAATTACTAATGGTTTAAGTAAGGCAATAGAGCAAAAAAAAGTCACCTATGATCTAGCGCGCTTAATGGAACCAAAAGTAGAACCCTTATCCTGCAGCAGTTTTGCTGAAGAAATTATCTCAAATTTCTAATTTTAAAAATTATTTTTACTTTCAAAAACTTTCCAAATATTAACGAGTGAATCTTCAGTGCCAATGTTTCCAGGATGGGTAACGATAGGAAGTTTTTCGTCATTTTTTAGGTCATAAGTCACTACTGAAATACCTTTAAAAATCTGTCCCTCAAGATAAACATAATCTGCATTAAGTCCATTACTAAGAATCAAATTTGTTGTAATTCCACCTTTTGAAATCAAATATCCTATTTCATACTTCAAATCTGCGACTAATTCAGCAATAAAACAAGCAAGTAAATTATAAAAATTAAATAGTTCAGAAGAATCTAAAGACATAAATTTTCTTGAAGTAAACAAAACAGGAGTTTTTCCTTTCTCAAAAGAAAATCTAATTTCTTTCAAAAATTTATTTTTAAACAAATTCATTTGCTTCTTATTATTATCTGATGAAGAAATTTTAAAAAATTCAAAAACATCTAATTCAATTGGATTGCAATTTCTTATCTCTAACAAATTATTCAATTGCATTGTTGAAAGTTTTACATAAGATCCAACAATTATCAGTCCTGGAAGAAAACTCTTTTCTTTATTTCTTATTCTTAAATTAGAGAAAAATTTTTTACTCTGAGAGACACTTTTTTTCTCAGAAATTGAACTTATAAAACTTGCTGCAGTTCGAAAGAGGAATTTTTTTTGTTTAAATAATTTTTTAATTACTAAAGAAAATTTTTTTAGTTGAGAATAATTTTTTACATCTACAACTACATGTTTATTATTCTTCAAGTTCTTTAATGTTTTAAAAACAATATTATTTTCTTCATCATTTAGCATTTCGATATCTGACAATAAAAGATTTTGAATATCTTCAAAATTTATTTGCGATTTACTCTGCTGAAATAAAAGATTCTTGACATTACTTGTCTTATATCCAAAAATTTTATCTGTTGCAAAAATTGTTTGACTAATAGGAGTTTTATCAACAAAATGAGATCCATTAATTGTTAATCTTTTACCCTCTATAAAAGCTGGAATATAAAAAGTAGCATCAAAAGGACCTAAACAACTATTCAGGGCACTTGGCTCTAAAAAGTTATGTCCTCGAAGAGTAGAGTCTCCTCTACTTATAAAAATAATTTCTTCTTCATAGGCTTGAGAAGTAATGACAGTCTTAAGATTTTTGCAAATTTCCTCTATTCTTAATTTCGCATCATTTTCCGATAGCGACCTTGTGTTAGCCAAAATAAAAAATAAATTAGATTTAGATTCAAAACCTTTGACTAAAGTTGAGCAGTCCCACTTAAGCAGTAATAAGCAATCGTGAACAGTTTGAGAGCCTGTAGGATCATCATCTATAACGACAAATTTCATAAGTATTGCAAATTACTTAAAAGATTTTATTTGTATTGAGGCATTTAACCTTTTACTATCATTTGAAGGAATCATAATGTTTCTAAATCCATCAACAAAAGAATTTCGGGGACTAGTCCAAGGTTCGAGACATATCATTTTTCTTGGAGGATCACTCCAAATAACGCCTAAATCAAAAGGATAGGGATGGTTTAAATTTATCTCTCTTTTAAAAATTTTATCTCGAAAAGAGCTTCTGCCGGAGGTATACATAAGTAGATCAACTCCTAAATTAATTTTGTTTAATTCATCCAAAGTATTCCTTATGGTATTTCTTTCTTGATCCTGACAATTAAGTGGATTATCAAAAAACTCTAAATTTTTGAAATCTGAAACATTAAAATAAGGATGCAAACCAAAATTTATAGGCATAGCAAAGTCTGTTTTGTTATGGATTTTAATTTCAAATTCTAAAGAGTTAATTTTTAAGGTAACTTTTATTTTTAGTTCGAAATCGAAAGGATAATATTTTTTGGTTTTTTTAGATGCATTCAAAAATAAGCATAAAAATTTTTCATTTTCATTGAAGGAGTATTGCCATTGCAAATCCCTAGCGAAACCATGTTGTGGTAATTGCAAATAACCATTTCCAAATACTGAACTAGAGGTATTGAGATTTCCACAAATTGGAAACAAGATTGGAATGCCTCCCCTAATACTTTTTGTCTTGTCCATAAATCTTGTTTCATCGAAATAAAGTATTTCATTTCCATCCGAAACCCAATTTGTAATAACGCCTCCTCTTTCAGGACAAAATTTAATGTAATTATTTTTATCTAATTCAAAGACAAAAATTCCTTGGTCCTTATTAGATAATTCAAGTTTCACGATTATTACTTAAAGAGAATCAACCCAATCCAAAATATGCTGATTGACTAATTCAGGTATCTCATCATGAGGACAATGTCCTGCTTCAAGAATAATTTCTATTGTATTCTTTGGTGTAAATTTTTTATATAGATTTCTTTTTTTTGGAGTATTCATCCATGGATCTTTCCCTCCCCAAAGAAGTAATAATGGTGCATTTAGTTTTGCGAATAGCTTATCTAAGGGCAATCCCTGAGGACCTGATGGGTTAAATACACTTCTAAAAACATTAAAAGCTCCGAAATCTAGAGAAGGCTTCCTTATTGACTCAACTAAAAAATCATCAACATTTTTTTTATCAACATAAACTTGATTCAAAGTTTTTTTAATATTGTTTGGATTTCTCATATTCTCAAAAATCAAACGTTGAAGAACAATATTTTTCAAAAATATGCCGGCTACTGTTTCAATTGAAGTTTGCAACATATTCTTTTTGATAGTTTTTTCTTCACTAAAATATCCAGCAGCATTAAGTAAGATCACTCCTGCGTTTAGCTCATTTAACTCTGCACCAGCTGCTAATGCGGCATAACCACCTAATGAATTGCCAACAACAATTGTAGGTTTTTTTATTTTCTCTTTTACATAAGCAACAACCTGGTCTTTCCATAGAGATCCTGAGTATTCGATATCTTGAGGCTTAGGACTTTTTCCAAAACCGAGTAAATCCATAGCATGAACTTCGTATTTTGTACTCAAAACAGGGATATTAAATCTCCAATGATCGGTGGAAGCCCCAAAACCATGAATTAATAAAATTGCACATTCTTTTGATGTTTGCTCCGGCTTAGCTGAAACTGTATGAATTGGGTAATTTAAAAAATTCCAGTTAAAATTTACATCACTATCTATCAGAGCTGACTTTTCCATTTATTGAAAATTCTATCTTTATCGATTCTAATAAACTTATTTACTAAAGAAGACCCACAGGATCAGCTGCAACATCATCTGAAATTTTATTGCCATCATTTGGGGGCTTATCTTTTAGAACAATTCTTAAGAGTACAGGTGCAAGAAATGTAGTTCCTATAACCATTAATAAAATAGCTGCTTCAAGAGAAGGAGTTAATAACTTAGCGCTTGTTCCTAGCCCAAGAAAAATTAAACCAACCTCTCCTCTAGGCATCATACCCAAGCCTACAACTAATCTATTTGTAGGCTTATCACTTGAAAATACCCATCCGGCTGCAATTTTTCCAATAATCGCAACAACTAATAAAAATCCTGCAACTACAAGAGCTGATCTACTTGTTGGATCGAGTGGATTGATAACAGATAAATCCATTCCAGCTCCAACTAATACAAAGAAAATAGTTGCGAATAAGGAAACTAAAGGCAAAACAGATTGTTGTATTGCATGATTATTTTTAGAACTACTAAGAATCAATCCAGCTGCAAAAGCCCCTAAGGCTGCTTCCAATCCAATGGCTGTTGCCACGAAACAACATAATACAAGTATCACAAAAGAAGCTACCACCACGGCTCCAGGAGCCTTTAATCTATCTAATAACCAATCAAAACCTGGAGCAGCTGTTCTACTTAATGCAATAGCAGCAATAACAAACACTACAGCTGCTGCAACTAATTTAACAATAGGAGCAATTTCTAAAGTACCTCCTGCAGCAAGAGCGACTACAACTGCCAGAATAACAATTCCCAAAATATCATCTAGAACTGCTGCGCCAATAACAATCTGTCCTTCTCTAGTTTTCAAATATCCCAATTCACCGAAAACACTCGCAGTAATTCCTATACTTGTGGCTGTCATAGATGCTCCAGCAAAAACTGCTGGAATTAGATCTACTTGGAAAATAAACATTAATCCAAGAGTTCCAAACGCAAACGGTAAAATTACGCCAGCCATAGCAACAGTAAAAGCCTGAGCACCGACAGCTACCAATTCCTCTAACTCACTTTCTAAGCCTGTTAAAAATAAAAGTGCATATAAACCAAGTGTTGCTACCGCTTGGAGCGAGGGAAAGCTTTCGAAATAAACATCAGGTACTGCTTCTGGGGGGATTGACGCTAATGAACTAATTACATTTACAAGTCCCTCATTTAGTTCAGTTCCAGCTGAGGGCGGTATCAACAAATGAAATCCTGATGCTCCTATTACAACCCCTGCAAGAAGCTCACCTACAATCGTTGGCAAACTTAGTCTTACTAATACTTCTGCTAATGCTCTTGCTGCTAAAAAAATCAATAAAAATCTTATAACTCCGATCAATGTTTCAGCAACTTCTAAATCATGTGCACTTAATTCAGCAAGTAAAGAGTACATTTAAGTGTAAAAAATAAACTATCTACTTGGAAGATAGTTTATTGAGGGCCCACTTTAAGAAATATGTAAGAAAAAAGCAAAAATACTCAACAAGTGTGGATCTGAAGTTACAACAAAGAAATTTTCTTAAAAATGGCTATTGTCTGTTATATGGCTAATCCAATGAATTCCAACGAACCCTTTGATCTCCGCTTGCCCACACCAGGCTGCTATCTAGATCCTGAGAAAGCTGGGATGGATTCAGATGCTGTTTTTCAAGGAATGACGGCCCATCTTTTTTACACTCTTGGAAAGTTAGCAACCTCTGCAAGTCCTCACGACTTGTATATGGCTTTGAGTTATGCAGTTAAAGATAGGTTAATGACGAGATATTTAGCTAGCCAAGAAGTTATAAGAAAAAAACCACAAAAAACAGTCGCCTACTTATCAGCAGAATTTTTAATAGGCCCTCAATTAAGTAATAATCTTCTAAATCTTGGAATAACTCAAGAGGCAGAAGATGCCCTTAAGAGGTTTGGCATTGAATCATTGGCAACAATTCTTGAAGTTGAAGAGGAGCCTGGATTAGGAAATGGTGGACTTGGCAGACTTGCAGCTTGTTATATGGAATCATTAGCGTCTCTACAAGTCCCAGCAGTTGGTTATGGTATTAGATATGAATTTGGAATATTCAATCAGTTAATTAGAGATGGTTGGCAAGTTGAAGTAACTGACAAATGGTTAAAAGGTGGATGGCCATGGGAACTTCCACAACCAGACGAATCATGTTTCGTTGGTTTTGGAGGCAGAACTGAAAGTTATAGAGATGATAAAGGGAACTACAGATCAAGATGGATTCCCTCTGAACATGCTATTGGAGTACCTCATGATGTTCCAGTTTTAGGATACAGAGTAAATACATGTGACAGATTAAGATTATGGAGAGCTGATGCAACTGAAAGTTTTGACTTTTATGCATTCAATATTGGTGATTATTATGGTGCAGTAGAAGAAAAAGTGGCCTCTGAAACACTTTCAAAAGTTCTATATCCAAATGATGGAACTGACGAAGGTAGAAGATTAAGACTCAAACAACAACACTTTTTTGTAAGTTGTTCTCTTCAAGATATGTTGAGAAGCCTTGAAAAAAGATCAATACCAATAACAGAATTCCCTAAGCATTGGACAGTCCAATTAAACGATACCCACCCCGCTATTGCAGTTGCAGAATTAATGCGACTTCTTATTGACCAATATCAAATCGGCTGGGATAAAGCTTGGAATATAACAACCTCTTCAGTTGCTTATACCAACCACACATTACTACCAGAAGCTTTAGAGAAGTGGGATTTAGGTTTATTTAACGATCTTCTTCCTCGTCATCTAGAAATTATTTATGAAATAAATTGGAGATTTCTACAGCAATTAAGACTTCGTTACCCTGGAGATGACAAGATCCTTCAAAAACTTTCAATAATTGATGAAGAAGGTTCCAAATCAGTGCGAATGGCCCACTTAGCTACAATTGGAGCCCATCATATAAATGGTGTCGCAGCTCTTCACTCAGATCTTATAAAAAGACAACTTCTACCTGAATTCGCAGCATTATGGCCTGAAAAATTTACAAATGTAACTAATGGGGTTACTCCAAGAAGATGGGTTGCCCTATCTAACCCATCTTTATCTAACCTTCTTGAAAAAGAAGTTGGTCCAAATTGGATAACAAATATGGAACTTCTAAAGAAATTAGAAGAAAAAAAAGATGACAACAATTTTTTACAAAAATTTGAAGAAACTAAGCTAAATGGCAAAAGAAAATTAGCTAGTTTTATCCATTCAAAAACTGGAATACTTGTAGATCCATCAAGTTTATTTGATGTTCAAGTAAAAAGAATACATCAATATAAAAGGCAACATTTAAATGCTCTTCAAATTATTGCTCAATATTTAAGAATCAAAAATGGTACAAACAATTATGAAGTACCAAGAACAATAATATTTGGAGGTAAAGCTGCACCGGGCTACTTTATGGCAAAGCTAATGATTCGATTCATAAATGGTATTGCTGACGTAGTCAATTCCGATCCAGATATGGACGGTCTATTAAGAGTTGTTTTTCTACCAGACTACAACGTTAAACTTGGTGAAATAGTATATCCTGCAACGGATCTTTCAGAACAAATTTCAACTGCTGGAAAAGAAGCATCTGGAACTGGAAATATGAAATTTGCAATGAATGGAGCTTTAACTATTGGAACCTTAGATGGAGCTAATGTTGAATTAAGAGATCTTGTGAAAAAAGAGAATTTCTTCCTTTTTGGTAAAACTGAACGCGAAATTATGGACTTAAAAAATAATAATTACTCCCCCAAAACTTTTATTGATAAATGCCCAGAGCTCAAAGAGGTTATACGCCTAATTGAAATAGGACACTTTAGCAATGGGGATAAAGAATTATTTAAACCTTTATTAAACAGCCTTACAGGACATGACCCATTTTTTGTTATGGCTGACTTTGAAGATTACTTAAATAAGCAGGATGTAGTCAGTGAATGCTGGAATAATAAAAAATCTTGGAATAAAATGGCATTATTAAATACTGCTAGATCTGGATATTTTTCTTCAGATAGATCTATTAGAGAGTATTGTAAATCTATTTGGAAAGTATCTCCTATGCCTGTTGAAATTACTTGCGACGTGGAAGAATTAACTAATTAATATTTTTCTTATCTGGTGAATCTGGGGTTTGATGAAATAGTCTATTCAAAATCAATCTATCCATATTTAATGGATCTGGAGCTAATTCATTTGCAATTTCTTTAAATTTTGATTCAATATTGTTTGAAATTTTTGCATCAAATATTCTTTCCATTAACGCTTCAATTGAATATAAATAGGCATTGACACTTTCCAGTTCATCTAAAGCTTCAGTAATTTCTGTATCAGAAATATTTTTTTCTTTTGTACTGCTTTCTTCATTTGATTCTCTTTCAGATAATTCTCTCTGCAACTCGTCAGTAACCTTAGTACAAAGAGTTCTAAAAGATTGAATAGATGCCCAATTCAATTCTTGTTGCTGCTTAAAAGTAGGAAATTCTCTAATTAGACGATCATGCTCTCTATAAAATCTCTGACAATCAGAGCATTGACATGGTTCTTCAGTCAAAAGAAAAAATAATTCTTTTTATATCATCTCACTATTTGGGCAAAATTGTAGGGCCATCCAATAATTCGTCATTTTCATCTAGTGAATCCGGACTGTCTGGCAAAGGTATCTCTATACTAGTAACCAAATTAATAACATCTCTTAGTCTCATAGAATCAGCAAACCATCCCATTGCCTGCTCGGCATCGCCTCTTTTTTCTGCATCATTTGCTTGATCTTCATGAGCTTCCGCCAACAGAGCAAGCCAGCACAGACATCTTGCTTGAACTATTGAAAGATCTAAATCATTAGGTTGGGATTTAGAAATGCGTTCATGCTCTTGTTGAATTAGAAGCTTTAAACGCATATCATGCAACTTAGCCATAAAAGATCTACTACTAACTATACGCTAGCTAGAGAGTAGCAAATTTGCACACATACTACATATAGTTTTTTATTTTTACGGGACTGGCGGGAGTCGAACCCACGACCTACGGTTTAGGAAACCGTTGCTCTATCCTGCTGAGCTACAGCCCCAATAGATGATTTTTGAAGTATTAAGCACTATGCTAAATGAAAGCAGGAGAGGCAATCGCGAGAAAGTTTTATTTTGGAAACAAAATAAAACTTTCTTGAGGAAAGTCCGGGCTCCCACATGGTCAGGCTTGCTGGGTAATTCCCAGTGCGGGCAACCGTGAGGATAGTGCCACAGAAACATACCGCCTAATACTTTATGTATGGCAAGGGTGCAAGGGTGCGGTAAGAGCGCACCAGCAACATTGAGAAGTGTTGGCTAGGTAAACCCCGGCTGGGAGCAAGGCTTAGTAGATTTATGACCATTACACAATCTACTTATAAGCGCCGCTTGAGACTGTGAAGTAATTCCAGTTCTAGATAGATGATTGCCCATCTTATAAATTAAGATGAACAGAACCCGGCTTATGACCTGCTTTCTAAATTGTTGTGATTATTCAAATCAGATGACAAATATAATTAACGCAAAGAGGATTAATCAAATAACTACTTTTTTAAAATCTTTAAATATTAAATCAAAAAGATTTTCAGAAATAATTAGTGCTCAAAATATTTCAATTATTCAAAATTTTAATCAAGCATTTATCCACTCTTCGGAGAACAAAATATTAAATTATGAAAAACTAGAATTTTTCGGAGATGCAGTCCTCAGATTAGCGGCTTCTAATTTTATTGAAAAAAAATATCCTCAAATGAGTGTTGGAGAAAGATCAGAGCTTAGAGCACAAATTGTAAGTGATGAATGGTTAACTAAACTAGGTGAAAAAATTGATATAGAAAAATTAATAATTAAAGGGCCTAAAGCTCTTGGCGATGAAAATTCAAAAAATACTATTATTGGTGAAGCTACAGAAGCTTTAATCGGTGCTATTTACAAGTGCTTTAATTCCATTAAGGAAATAAATCTTTGGTTAGATGATATTTGGGAAGAAGATTCAGAAATCTTTTTAAAAGCTCCATATAAATTCAAATCTAAAACAGTATTGCAAGAGTGGTGTCAAAGTAAAGGTTTTGATTTGCCAGTCTATAAAATAATGGAAATCTCAAAAAAAAATGGAGATCTTAAAAGATTTTCTTGCGATATATTTATCGAAGGATTAAAAGAATCATCTGCATTCGGCAAGTCCCATAAACAAGCAGAGACAAACGCAGCTAGAATTTTGATAGAAAAATTTATAACTACAGGTAAAATCTAATTTTTAAACTATTTCTAAATTCGTTAGCTGAAAAGTTATGAGCTTATCCCAATTACCTCCTTCAAACAATACTGCTGCTCTTTTTTTGGTAACTCTTTGTACAAACCCTTTATATCCTCTGTATATAGAGTTAGTGTCTTTTACAACAACAAAAGAACCGGGGAGTATAGGTT
>OZSS01000528.1_pt1 | contig 18282 bp, 18 predicted proteins | sample 1779911 | NCBI WGS metagenome assembly OZSS01 (sample SAMEA2603589, study PRJEB24840) | metagenome | biome: Water; feature: Photic zone; material: Seawater sample | place: Mediterranean Sea | collected 2013-11-12 | depth 10 m | reverse complement strand
TCAGCGCGTACTTGTCTTGCGACCACATTTTTTAAGCCAAGCTCATCAGCTATTGTTTGCACCACTCCTACTTTTTTCGCTATTGAATCGATCAATGTGAATTTCGCGTGTGGATAACAAATCGCCATAGGCAAACCAGGGAGACCTCCTCCAGTGCCCACATCTAAAATTCGAGCACCCTTGTTAAGAATTAAAACATTTGTTATAGCTAAACAATGGAGCAAATGACGCTCTTCCAAAGCATCGATATCTTTTCGAGAAATTAAATTAATTTTCGAGTTCCACTCTCTCAATAATTCAGCCCAACGCTCAAGAATGGGCCATGCATCCTCTGGTATATTTGGAAATAATTGTTGATAGTCTGCTAATTTCATTCGCTTTTTTCACTGTATTAACTTTAAAACTATTTTAGACAATACTAAGAATTATACTTGAACATATCAATTAATCATTATATGTTGATTTGTTTATGAGCAAAAAGTCAATAGAGGTACCGGCCAAGATCCAACAACTTAAAAAATTGCTGGCTGAGCGTATTGTTTACTTGGACGGGGCTATGGGGACAATGATTCAGACTTTCAAGCTTGAAGAAAATGATTTTCGGGGTGAACGCTTTCAAGCCCATCCAGTCGACCTCAAAGGCAATAATGATTTACTGACTCTTACACGGCCCGATGTGATAGAAAGTATCCACCGTGATTTTTTAGAGGCCGGTTCCGATATCATTGAAACTAATACCTTCAGTAGCACCGCCATTGCTCAAGCCGACTACAAGCTAGAATCCATCGTTTATGAATTGAATAAATCCGCTGCTGCGCTTGCGAGAAAAGTTGCCGATGAAGTTTCTAAAAAAGAGGGTCGCCCCACTTTTGTTGCGGGTGCGATCGGGCCGACTAACCGAACCTGTTCGATGTCACCCGATGTGAATAAACCAGAATATCGTGCCGTCACTTTTGATCAGCTTGTCGAAGATTATGGAGAACAAATCAAAGGTTTGGTTGATGGGGGCGTAGACCTATTGCTTCCTGAAACCGTATTTGATACCCTAAACCTCAAAGCGGCACTCTTCGCAATTCAAGAATTTCAAAAAAACCATCCCGTTGAAATTCCAATCATGATTTCGGTAACCATTACCGATCAATCAGGTCGCACCCTATCAGGGCAGACTGTTGAAGCCTTTTGGAATTCGATCGCTCATGCCAAGCCGATCAGTGTAGGGATAAATTGTGCCCTCGGTGCGGTTGAAATGCGTTCCTATATCGAAGCCCTTTCAAACGTCAGCGATACTTTTGTCAGTGCCTACCCAAATGCCGGCTTACCCAACCCTTTATCCGAAACAGGCTACGATGAAACTCCTGAACAGACGGCTGATGCCCTCAAAGATTTTGCAGAAAGTGGCTTCATTAATATTATTGGTGGCTGTTGTGGAACGACACCGGAACACATCAAAGCAACTGTTGAAAATACACGCTCTATTACACCTAGAGAACTCAAGCCCATCCCAGCAATGACTCGATTGAGTGGATTAGAACCTTTCAATATCGAAGCAAAGCATACCTTTGTGAATGTAGGGGAGCGTACCAATGTCACTGGATCGCCTCGATTTAAGAAAATGATATTGGAATCCAACTGGGAAGGTGCGCTTGCCGTAGCCTTACAACAAGTGGAAAATGGAGCGAATATCATTGATGTTAATTTTGATGAAGGCCTTTTAGATTCTGAAGGATGTATGACACACTTTCTAAATCTCATTGCCTCAGAGCCCGCGATCGCTCGAGTGCCAATCATGATCGATAGCTCAAAATGGTCTGTAATCGAGGCGGGATTAAAGTGTGTTCAAGGAAAATGCATCGTTAACTCCATCAGTTTGAAAGAAGGCGAAGACGTCTTTCTTGAACAGGCAAGAAAAATTCAACAATACGGTGCGGCAGCCGTTATCATGGCTTTTGACGAAAAGGGCCAAGCTGCCACCAAAGAGGATAAGGTGCGCATCTGCCAGCGAGCTTATCGTTTACTGACCGAAAATATCGGCTTTAACCCACATGATATTATTTTTGATCCGAATATCCTGACGGTAGCAACAGGGATGGAAGAGCACGATAACTATGCAGTCGATTTTATTGACGCAGTGGGAGCGATCAAGGAAACCTGTCCTGGGGCCTTAACTAGTGGCGGAGTCAGTAATATTTCCTTTTCTTTTCGTGGAAACAACCCTGTTCGTGAGGCGATGCATTCTGCTTTCCTTTATCATGGAATTCAAGCAGGTCTCGATATGGGAATTGTTAATGCGGGTATGCTTGAGATCTATGAAACTATTGAACCTTCACTCCTCTTGAAAGTGGAAGATGTGCTTCTCAACCGCAACTCAGAAGCCACCGAAGCCTTAATAGATTTTGCGAATTCAATCAAAAGTAGTGGCAAAAAAGTCGATGCCAAAACGGCCGCTGCCTGGCGAAAAGGCTCTGTAGAAGAACGTCTCAGTCACGCTTTGGTGAAAGGGATTATTGAATTTATTGAATCTGATACCGAGGAGGCTCGCCAAAAGCTGGGTCGCCCACTTGAAGTCATTGAAGGTCCTCTTATGGATGGGATGAAAGTTGTCGGAGACCTCTTTGGCCAAGGAAAAATGTTTTTGCCACAAGTGGTAAAAAGTGCCCGTGTCATGAAAAAGGCTGTCGCCTATCTGACCCCTTTCATGGAAGAAGAAAAAGCAGCCAATCCAAAGGCCCGTTCGCAGGGACGATTCCTAATCGCAACTGTCAAAGGCGATGTTCATGATATCGGTAAAAATATTGTTTCAGTGGTTCTTGCTTGTAATAATTATCAAATAAAAGACCTCGGTGTTATGGTTTCTTGTGATGCCATTCTGAAAGAAGCAAAAGCTTGGAATGCAGATATTATAGGACTTTCTGGGCTAATCACACCCTCTCTTGAAGAAATGATTCACAATGCAAGTGAAATGAAACGCTTGGGCTTTACTCAACCTTTACTTATCGGCGGGGCCACAACCAGTAAGGCCCACACAGCCATTAAAATCGCACCGCATTACAATGGGCCTGTGGTACAAGTCGGGGATGCTTCCCTGGTGACAGATGTTTGTAATCAATTGCTCAATCCAGAAAAAGCCCCTGCCTATATTGAAGAACTCAAACGAGATCAAGACATCCGCCGAGAGCGTTTTCTCCAAAATCAAGATAAGACTGAACTCCTTTCTTTAGAAGAGGCTCGAAAGCATCGTTTCCAAACCAATTGGTCAGACATTTCAATTACTTTACCTGAGACTACTGACTTGCTTATCGAAGACAATGTCGATTTAGCCACCCTTTCAAAGTATATCGATTGGTCTCCTTTCTTTTGGGCCTGGGAACTCAAAGGCGTTTACCCAAAAATTTTAGAGCATAAAAAATGGGGAAGCCAAGCCAAGCAACTTCATGAAGATGCCTTGCAGTTATTAGACCGCATTATTGAAGAAAAAGCCTTTACCGCAAAATCTGCTTTACGTCTTTGTTATGCAAATTCCGAAGACGATAATATTCTGCTCTATGAAGACCGTTTGAGAAAAAAACATCTCGGGACTATCCCCGCTCTAAGACAACAAAAGAAAAAAGTCAGCGACCCAGTTTATTATAGTCTAGCTGATTTTATTGCTCCTCGAGACAGCAATCGACTCGACGCTTGTGGTGCCTTTATTTGTAGCATCGAAAATGTAGACACGTTTGCTAAACAATTTGAAGACGATAAAGACGACTATACCTCAATCCTCGTCAAAGCATTAGGTGACCGCATGGCTGAGGCTCTCACAGAATATACTCATGAATGTGTTCGAAAGCAACATTGGGGCTATCAGGTAAATGAAAATTTATCTACAGATGCTTTAATTAAAGAAGAGTATATTGGAATTCGCCCAGCTTTAGGCTATCCCGCTTGTCCTGACCATTCTCATCTTGAGCTTGTCTGGCAACTTCTCGATGGTGAAAAAAATACCGGAGCTACTTTAACCGAAAACTTCGCTATCAATCCTGCTTCCACAGTTAGCGGACTTTATTTTGCCCACGAAAGAGCCAATTACTTTCATGTCGGAGCACTTTCTAAAGAACAAATGAGTGATTATGCTCAACGTAAGAACGTCTCTTTAGCCGAATGTGAGCGTCAATTAGCTACCAATAAGGGTTATTGAACTAAATTAGTTCAATCAGTATAATCTTCAATATAAGTAAATTGAACCTTATTAGTACAATTATAAAATAATTACTCAGGGCTAACCTTGACAAATAGAACTATTTTAGTTCAATGAGCCTATGGTAACATCGCCACTTTATCCAGTTGTCTTATTCCGAGCCTTAACTTCCTCAAAAAGTAGAGGGGCAAGCACAGAAATTGGATATTTAAGCGAAATGCTGAGTAATCCAAAGATTTCCAAAGATTTGCTCTCTCCTTATTCGAGAAATCAAGACGGTTATTTTCAAGGGATCTTTGCCTCAGGTGACCATTTGCTTCAAAACCTCTTCTTAATACGAGAACATCTGTACCCTTTAGACATTCAATTTTCCATTGGCATTGGCGAGATACACACTCCTATTAATTCGATAATGGCCACAGAGATTGAAGGGAAATCCATAGAAAATGCGAACTTTGGGCTCTCTCAAGCCCCGAAATCTGGAAATTATTTAATTATGCATGGTTTTTCAAAATCATTAGAACGTCTAATGAATCCAAGTATGGAATTACTTTGGTCTTCAACTCGTAACTGGAACCAAAATCGCTTAAGAATACTGAATTATATATTACAAGGATACTCAGAAACAGAAATAAGCCAGCTTTTAGAGATAAGCGAACGTGCTATTTATAAAAATATAGCTGAAGCAAAACTAGGACATTGGAAGGATCTGATCTTAGCCGTGGAAGAAAATATTAGCAGAGTCCTTAAGGCTTACCAATAATATCCTATGATTAGTTGAATAAATTGGTTCGACCCTTTATGGAAAACCCTTTTATAAATTATCTATGTCACTTTTTTACGCAACATTAGCTACAGGCTTATTCTTAATTCTTTGCGGAGGATCTTTACTCTTTAATTACAATCGTTCGCGCACTTTTTTAAAAGCCTTTCCCCGCTCAAAATCTGCCACATATATTTTAATGGTCGCAGCAATGATTTGGTTTTCTCTAAAAATTTATAATTTAGGCATCGCAGATTTTGGTGATTATAAAACACTTTTATTGGCAATCTTTTTAACTATCACCGTTACCTCATTTTATTTTGTACCAGATTTTTTAGGCGTTCGTGCGCTAGCCGGATTAACTTTACTCATTGCCGATGCCTTATTGGATGCCGCTTACATGCAAGACCCCGCATCACGTTTATTTTTAGTCAGCTTTGTTTATGTAGCCATCCTCTACACTTTTATCTTGGGCGCGAGTCCTTATTTTCTACGTGATACAATTGATTGGTTTTATAAAAATCAATTGCGAGTACAAATTTTTGGTTATCTGCTTTGTATATATGGGGCATTGCTCAGTTATGTCGCTTTGAATTACTAAAATGTCAAATAACGCTACAGGCAAAGGGATACTATTCATCATTTCAGGTCCAGCAGGAAGTGGAAAGACAACTATTTGCGATGGGCTTATAGAGAAAGAGTCACTACAAAGAATTGTCACCTCTACCACTCGCAGTCCTCGACAAGGTGAGATTGATGGTCTTGATTATCACTTTTTAACTCCTGACGACTTTAAAACAAAAATTAAAGAAGATGCATTTTATGAATATGCCACTGTTCATAATAATTACTATGGGACACAAAAATTGGATATCATTAATCCGATATTAGCAGGTCAAAATTTACTTTTGAATATTGATGTGCAAGGCGCAAAAACTATTAAAGAAAAAGCATCAGCGGATAAAGATTTGAAAGGGCATATTGTGACCATTTTTATTATGCCACCTTCTTTAGAAGAATTAAATGAACGGCTAAAAAATCGAGGTACCGATTCTAAGGAAGAGATTGAACGTAGGTTGATTGTTGCTCGTTCAGAAATGGAACAAGAAAAACATTACGATTATACAATCATCAGTCAGTCCAAATCAGTAGACCTAAATACTGTACTTGAAATTTATAAGGAAGAAATTATGCGCATGCGCTAAGCTTTCCGACCGATCATCATAATGCCTTCACAATTCACAAAAGATGCTCTTAGCCAACGAATCTCTTGGGATAGTATTGATACAGAATACATTGATTCAATAATTGCCCAAGCCAAGGCTGAGGATATGTCTGGTTTAGGATTAAAAAAAACACTCAGCCATCCTTTAGATGTCACATCAGAAATTATTTCAAATACAGACAAAGGGAAAGCGTCCCTTATTGCCCGTGAGACATTCACACTATGTGGGCTAAACATGGTTCCCTTAATTTTAAAACACTACGACCCATCTTTGACCTTCAGCACAAATCATCAAGATGGTGAAAGCGTTACAGATGATCAATCATTTGGAATTATAGAAGGCTCTTCGAAAAGCTTACTCCAAGCAGAGCGCATCTTATTGAATTTTCTTCAATATTTAAGCGGTATCGCAACGACTACAAAAACCTATTGTAATTGTTTGGGTGATTCAGAAACCCGTTTATTAGACACACGAAAAACCACACCACTTTATCGAATCTTAGAAAAATATGCCTTTGTTTGTGGCGGAGCCTATAACCATCGTTATGGTTTATATGATCGTATCATGATAAAAGATAACCATCTTGCCGTTCTAGAATCAAAAAAAGATCACAGTCTAGCCGAACAAATAGAGCAGCTGCGATCTCGCTTCCCGTCGCTACCAGTACAAATTGAAATTGACTCACTGACGCAACTTCAATCCGTTTTATCCGCCCGTCCAGACTGCATCTTACTTGATAATTTTTCTATAAACGATACTAAAGAGGCCATACAAATCATTAACAATCAGGCTTACACAGAAGCCAGCGGAGGGATTACATTGGCTCATTTAGCTGAGTTAAAAGCCATAGGGCTTGATTTTATATCAACAGGTGCGCCGATACATCAAAGTCAATGGGTTGATATTGGATTAGATTGGCAATGATGAAAAATCCAAAGACTCAAAACCAATCTATAGAGATAGACTCAACAGAGATAGCTATTTTGGAAACCCTGATTAATACCGATGATTATATTTCTGGAAGTGTCTTAGCCAAGTCCATAGGAATTTCAAGGACGACTATTCATACAAAAATTGATCAACTAAAAAGCGCTGGCTTCAAAATTAATGCTATATCCAATCGTGGTTACTGCTTGGAAAAACTCCCAAAAAAACTCACCCCTCAACTTTTGTTCACTTATGGTAAACAATTAACCAAAGATTTTCAGCTCTTCTTTTATCCATCGATTGATAGTACAAATTTTGAAGCAGAGCGTCTTTTTTCAAATGGAGCAAAGCCCCCTTTTGCTGTATTTACTAATAAACAAACAGCAGGTAAAGGGCGACTCGGACGCAAGTGGCATAGCCAAGCAAATCAAAATCTTTACTGTTCGATTATGTTTTCGCCTAATACACAGCCAGAAAAGCTACAGAGCTTCACCCTTTGGGCAGGCATTGAAGTATGCCGTTCAATTAAGGCTTTGATTCCTACACTTGATTTGAAAATCAAATGGCCAAACGACCTTTACTGTAATGGAAAAAAGGTTTCTGGGATTCTAACTGAAGCTAGAATTGATAGCGACCGCATGCACACAATCATCTTAGGGCTAGGTCTGAATATCAATAGTACGACAAAATCTTTTCCAGAAGAAATTAGATCCATCGCAACTAGTTTACGTGCGGAAACAAACCAATCCTATGACATGAATGCCTTAAGCATTGAAATCATACAGGCAACCGTGCGTGCCTACAAAAAATGTACTGTATCTAATAATAATGAAAGTTTGAGCAAGGCATGGGATGCTTTTGACTATTTAAAAGATAAACCTATTTCGTTGACAGAGAATGGGCAAAAAGTTTCCGGTCTGGCTCTTGGCATAAATTCATACGGGGCTTTACAAATCAAAAAAAATGATGGAAAAATACACACTATCCATTCTGGAGATGTCACTTTAAAACAATGAAAATACTCTGCATTGATATAGGGAATACCAATTTAAATTATGCCATTGTCGAAAAGATGGAGGTGACCGATGCAAATTCTTTTCCGACAAAGCGTCTTAAAAAAGACCTACATTATATCAAAGAGTTTCATACACTTATTGAAAAACATGCTGTCTCAGCGGTATCTTTTTGTTCAGTTGTCCCAGATCTAAATAACCGATTAAGAACACTTTTAAATTTAGAAATACCGATTTATCAACTGACAAACCAAACGCTCAAAGGGCTAGATTTAAATTATCCAAAGCCCGATGAAGTGGGGCACGATCGCATCGCAAATGCACTCACCGCTCAAACATACTTTTCCGTCCCTGCTATAATTATTGATTTGGGTACTGCAATCACTCTAGATGTTGTGAGCGACAAAGGCTACGAAGGTGGTATCATTGCCCCTGGGTTTGAGTTAATGACTCGTTACCTTAACGAACAAACCGCTCTCTTGCCAGAATTAGATAATGAAGCCCTCGGCTCTGTAAAAGGTAGCTTCGGAAAATCCACAGTCCAAGCAATGCAACTCGGAGTCTCTATTGGATTTTCTGGAATGGTCGATGCTCTCTTGCAACATATCTTGAATACTATGAAAGACTCTGACGCAAAAGAGCCGATCGTTTTATCCACAGGCGGTAGTATTGCAAATTTGACGCAAGATTGGGTAGAAAAAACTCAATTTGTTGACCACATTACCCTCATTGGCCTCGCTGTTGCCTATGAACGATGGGCTAACAAAGATTCTTGTAATTGATAAAACTGCAATAATTTTGAAAGGCTTTTTCTTTCTGCAGCAGACTCAGAATCAGCTAATTGCTTTTTAATATTATTAATAGACTCCTCAATTACTGAAGCTTCTAAATCATTTGTCGATACCGCTTCATCGGTAAGGATGGAAATCTTATCCGAAACTAATTGAGCAAAGCCCCCTTTGATGGCAAATACCTCTTGGCTTGATTCATTGATCACCTTCATAACCCCTAATTTCAATTGGGTAACCAAAGGAACATGGCCTGTTAATACACCAATCTCTCCTGATTCTGTCGGCAAAACGACTTGTTTTGCTTCGGCAGAGAAGACTCTTTCTTTAGGTGATATAATTTCTAGCTTTAGCATTGAATCGATGATTTATGCGTTTGCGCTTTCAGACGCTGAATCAAGTGAACCAATCATGTACAAATCATTTTCGGCCATCTCATCGCATTCACCATCAAGGATCATTTTGAATCCTTTAATTGTATCGGCAACAGATACATACTGACCTGAAATCCCAGTGAAGACTTCTGCCACATGGAATGGTTGTGATAAGAATTTCTGCACTTTTCTCGCACGATAAACAATTTGCTTATCCTCAGGAGAAAGCTCGTCCAATCCAAGAATCGCAATGATATCTTGTAGGTCCTTGTAACGTTGAAGTACATTTTGCACACCACGAGCCACTTTGTAATGCTCTTCACCAACAATTGCTGGATCCAAAGCATTTGAAATTGAGGATAAAGGATCCACCGCTGGATAAATGCCTAACTCAGCAATAGAACGCTCAAGAACAATTGTTGAATCCAAGTGAGCAAAGGTATTTGCAGGTGCTGGGTCAGTCAAATCGTCCGCTGGAACATACACCGCTTGGAAAGAAGTAATAGAACCTTTCTTAGTAGAAGTGATACGCTCCTGCAAGTTACCCATCTCTTGAGAAAGCGTTGGCTGGTAACCCACCGCTGAAGGCGAACGGCCTAAGAGGGCCGAAACCTCTGCACCTGCTTGCGAGAAACGGAAGATGTTATCAACAAATAAGAGCACGTCTTGGTTTTTCTCATCTCTAAAATATTCCGCCATCGTCAAGCCGGATAAAGCCACACGCATACGAGCACCTGGTGGTTCGTTCATCTGACCATAAACCAAGGCCACTTTAGAATTTTCAATATTCCCTTGGTCGATAACACCTGCATCGGACATTTCATGGTACAAATCATTACCCTCACGAGAACGTTCACCCACACCGGCAAAAATTGAATACCCACCATGTGCCTTAGCAATGTTGTTAATCAATTCCATAATCACAACTGTCTTACCAACACCAGCACCACCGAACGCTCCAACTTTACCACCCTTAGTGAATGGGCATATTAAATCGATCACTTTAATGCCTGTTTCTAAAATTTCTGCTTCAGTCGCTTGGTCAATTAATTCAGGGGCACCACGGTGAATCGGACGACGTTCTTCCGTTTTTACAGGGCCTTTTTCATCCACTGTATTGCCTGTAACATCAAAAATTCGACCTAAAACAGCTTCGCCTACTGGCACACTAATTGGAGCACCTGTGTTAGCCACTGACATCCCACGTTTTAATCCATCCGTAGATGACATTGCAACTGCACGAACCACGCCTTCACCGATATGTTGTTGAACCTCTAAAACTAATTGCTTCTTTTCGTCATTAACCGTAAACTCAACAACGATAGCGTCTAGGATGTTAGGAACATTCTCTTCAGCGAAAGCGACATCGATCACCGCGCCAATAACTTGAACTATTTTTCCAGATGTACTCATAATATATATCTCGTTTAAAATCTTGTAGTAATATTTTCGTTTGATTATGCGGCCGAGGCGGCAGCAATTTCTAAAATTTCTTGGGTAATCGCCGCTTGACGGGCTTTGTTATAATCTAAAGTCAATGAATCCACCAATTTAGATGCGTTATCCGTTGCAGCCTTCATCGCAACCATGCGGGCAGAATATTCAGAGGCTCTGGATTCGAGAATCATTTGATAGATCATAAAATTAACGTATAAATCAGGCAACTGCTCTAGAATTTCAACAGGGGATGGCTCGAAGGCAATCGCCCTACTATCCTCAATGGCTAATTCACTCTCACCTTTGATTTTATTTTTCAACTGTTCTAAAAGTGTTTCCAAATCAAGAATTGGGAGCAATGGCATGATGACTGGTTTTTGGATGAGCACATTGATGAAGCTTGGGTATGCGATTTCTAAAGTGTCCACCTTTCCTGATTTGTAGGCTTCAATAGCCGCTTCAACTAAGGGTGATACTTCATTGGTTTCTGCTTTATCAGAAATTTCATAAGCAACCTCTAAGTCTAAGCCTTCACGTTGTATAAACTGTGCCCCTTTTTTGCCGACACTAAAGAAAGATGCATCCCCCTTTACCTCTTCGGTAATCAAGCGAAATAAATTAGTATTTAAAGGTCCGCACAAACCTTTATCAGATGACAGCATAATAATACCACGGCGTTTGACTTCTCGTGCTTGAAAGAATGGATGTTCAATTGTCTCACCAGAAATCTTATACGCAGTACTAACTGTGTTCAGCATATTAGCCAAAATCAATGAGTACGGGCGCCCGGCGATTGCTGAATCTTGCGCACGCTTCATTTTTGATGAAGATACCAATTGCATCGCACGAGTAATTTGTCGGGTATTTTTAACCGACTTAATGCGTCTGCGTATGTCTCTTAAATTAGCCATTGATTATTCTAATATCCTAAAGTCGTTCTCTTAATTAACTAGCGAAACTTATTTGCCACTCAGATAATAATTTATTCAACGCTTCTTCGATGGCCTCGCTTAATTGTTTCTCGCTACGGATTTGATCCATGGTAGAAGAGCCGATAGTTTCTAAAAATTCTCTTAGGCTAGTAGTTGCTTTAACAACATCTGCAACGTCAATCGAATCAAAATAACCATTTTGAACTCCGTAAATCAAAGAGGTTTGTACCTCAACTGGAATTGGATTAAATGCGGTTTGTTTAAATAGCTCAACGACACGGGCACCACGATCCAACTGTGCTTTTGTCTTAGCATCTAAGTCAGAACCAAACTGAGCAAAAGCTGCAAGTTCTCTAAATTGCGCTAATTGAAGTTTCACCTTACCCGCAACTTTTTTAATCGCTTTAATCTGAGCAGCCGAACCCACACGAGACACAGATAAACCTACAGAAATCGCAGGGCGAATGCCTTGGTTGAATAAATCCGTTTCTAGGAATACTTGCCCGTCTGTAATTGAAATAACATTGGTAGGAATATATGCAGATACGTCACCCGCTTGTGTTTCAATGATTGGAAGTGCTGTCAATGAGCCATTTCCATTGTCCTCATTGACACGTGCGGAACGCTCCAATAAGCGTGAATGCAAATAGAACACATCCCCTGGATAAGCTTCACGACCTGAAGGGCGTTTCAAAATAAGTGAAATCTGACGATAGGCCACGGCTTGTTTTGAAAGATCATCGTAAACGATCAATGCATCCATTCCATTATTCATGAAATACTCACCCATCGATGCACCAGAGAAAGGAGCAATGTACTGATTGGCTGGATTATCCGCAGCAGGTGCAGTCACAACTATGGTAAACTCCATTGCATTCGCTTTTTCTAAAACGTTGATCGTCCGAGCGATATTAGAATTCTTTTGTCCTACCGCTACATAAATTGAATAAACTGGACGAAAACCTTCTTCAAATGTTCCGTCTTCGTTTCGATGCTGATTATTAATCTTGGCTTGGTTAATAATTGTATCGATCGCAATTGTTGTCTTACCTGTTGAACGGTCACCAATAATCAACTCACGCTGTCCACGACCAATTGGAATCATTGAGTCCACGGCCATGATACCTGTTTGCAAAGGCTGATCGACAGACTTTCGTGGAATAATTCCTGGAGCAATTTGGTCGACAGGGTAAGATTCATCGGAAGCAATAGGCCCTTTTCCATCAACAGGACGCCCAATCGCATCTACCACACGACCTAATAAGCCTTTACCTACAGGAACAGATAACAACTTGCCTGTCGTACTTGCCTCATCGCCCTCTTTAAGCTTTGAATAATCTCCGAGAATAACACACCCGACTGAATCTTCTTCCAGGTTCAATGCCAATGCTGTTACCCCGTTTCCGAAGTCAATCATCTCGTTATACATAACGTCCGACAAACCTTCAAGTTTGGCCACTCCGTCCGCTATCGAAACGATGCGTCCGACATTCTTTTTCACTACTCCCGCTTCGTAATTAGCGATTTCTTTTTCTATTTGTTCAACTATTGAGCTCATGATGTTTTAAATTCTTGGTTTATGATTATAGTTCCCCGGATATACGTTTTAAATGTGCCGACACTGAAGCATCATAGACGTCATCTCCTATACGGACTTGAAGTCCCCCAATTAATGCTGGGTCGAGTTTTGTCCTAACTTGTACAGGACGATTATATTTTTGTTCAAAAACATTTTTTAATGATGCGATGGCGCTATCACTCAACACGGTTGGTGATGTTACCTCTATAGTTTGCCAAGCAATCGCCTGTGATACTTTTGGGCGCAATGCTTTGAGCAATGGGATTAAATGCTTAAAGCCAGATTCTTTTAATCGAAGAACCCCCTGCCATAGCTCCGACTCATTCAGTTCTCCCTTTACGGTTGAAAGAGAGATCAATCGTTTGGCTAGTCGGTTAATTTTTTTTCTCTTATCCATTTAATCTAAGATAGATTACTGCTTAAATTTTCTGCTGCTGCATTTGAATAGCGCTCTTTGTCTTCAGAGCTTAACTCCTTGTCTAAAACGCGTGCAGTTGTCTCTACGACTAAGCGCGCAACCTCCGACTTAACTTCAGCTAGCATTTTTTGACGCTCTAATTCAGTAGCCTCTCCTGCCTTACGAATCAGGCTCTCGGCTTGCGCCGATGCTTCTTGAATTTTTTGTTCAAGCATCGCCTTTGATTGGTCTCTTGCATCACCTAAAATTTTCTGTGCTTCTGCGACTGCTTCTTTAATTTTTTCCAAACGCTCTTTTTCCGCTTCTAGAAGCTGTGCTTTCATTTCTTCAGCGTACTGTAAACCATCAGCAATTTTTTTCTGTCGCTCATCGTAAGTGGCTAAAATCGGTTTGATCGCAAATTTATATAGAACAAAAGTCACCAATAAGAAATTCACCATTTGCGCAATCAAGGTCGGCCAAGTAACACCGAATTTTTTTGCGACTGCTTCAATTCTTCCAGGCTCTTCAACCAGCGTCGTACTCTCAGACTCAATTGTGGAAAGAACTGCATCTGCAGAAGCATCCGCGGCTTGAAGTCCAAGCGTTAAAAATAGACTGAATAAGCAAACTGAAATGAATTTATACATAATACTTAAAAGTTTTAAAATGAATCACCGCTGTGCATTACTGGCACAGCGGTGATTGAAAAGATTAGCCAAGGAAAATGGCGAAGAAAATAATCGCTTCGGCGAAGGCCATACAAATAATAGACTGCACTAGAATTGAAGTGGCTGCTTCTGGATTACGCCCTACTGACTCACAGGCTTTAAAACCAATAAGTCCAATGCCAATCGGCACGCCTAATGCCGCTGCTGCGACTTGTATTTTTCCTTCGATTGCTGCTAATAATAGATCAAATATCATAATAATTTTGAATTTTAGGTTAATTTATTGTGTGAATACCATGCCCGCGCTTTGCTTCACGGTCACATGATAAAAATTTATCTGTTAGTGTTCCTCTCCATGATTTGTTATCAATCCTATATAAATGGCAACTAATAATGTAAAAATCAATGCCTGTACCACGCCAACTAGGATTTCATAAAAATAAAAAGGCACAGGCAATAAATATGGGACTAAGCCCGTCATGCTCGCTAATAAATTTTCTCCTCCAAATACATTTCCATATAAACGGAAGGACAAAGAAACGGGTCTAAAAGCAATAGAAACTACTTCAATCACCCCAACTAATAAAAAAATAGGTGTGAGTAGCATATAAATAAGAGCCGGCGTATCCTTCTTGCTCGCTTTATTTCCGAACAACTCCCAAATAAAAAATTTAGCCCCTGCGATTTTAATCGTCAGATAGGCCCATGCAATCATGGCAATTAAGGCCAATCCCAAAGCAGCATTTAGATCCGAACTAGCAGGCCTTAGCCAGTACTTTAGATGCCCGGATTCATCATAAAACCCAAACACCCCAATTCCTGGAAGCAAGCCACTCCAATTATGAATAAGGATGAAAACAAAAAATCCAAGCAACAACGGGAATGCTTGTTGAAAGGCTTGTTTTCCTAAAATTGGCTCAAGCAATCCTTTCAAACCCTCGATCAGGGTTTCAATAACACTTTGTGCTTTATTCGGAATTAAGTTGGGCTTTCCTACTGCAAAACGAACAGCTACAATGAAAACAATTGAAACCACCCATGTCGTTAAAATCGCATTGGTGAGCGGTAAATTAAAAATTCTACCAATTTCGTATGCGTAGGGACTAACGCCAGTGGAGCCTCCAGAAGTGTCTGCCCCAAATACAAAACTTAATGGTAATAGTAAAAAAAGATATGTTATGAACTGTTTCAAAAAAAGATTAGCTCCGTTTTTATTCAGCTTTTGTAAAATTTAAACTCTACCCAAATGAACACGACTTATCCTTCGGTCAACACTCTAATGAAAAAATTCTAAAAATATTGCATTTATACGATAAAATGCGATGCTCTTAAATATGGTTAGTCCAACAAATTTAACCGATCATATTTCTCAACTTAGGGAAAATAAACAAGCCTCTAGTGTTCTGAATTCTGGGGAGAATACTCCGACACCCCCGAAAAAGAAAGCACCCGCTCCTAAAGAAGCCGCATTCGATGCTTTTATGACTATCTCTTATACGCTATTTTTGATCGCTTTAGTTGGACAATTATTTTTGATCATCAGCCTAGATATTTTCTAGATCACTGCACCTCTCCTACTACAGAAAAGTAGCCCTCCATTAAGTTCTGAAAATAGGTAACCTCTTCATGAAGCCAGTCTGCTTCTTCTCTAATTTTCCAAAACTTTGACTGGTTGAGGTGCTCAACCGTCCAATCAAAATAGGATCGGTCATCCGTACGGAAGTAAAATAGCCCGTCTTTTTCCATTCGGCTTGCTAGTTTTTCCAGAAGGCTACTTTGAATCATTCGTTTCTTATGGTGTCTCGCCTTAGGCCAAGGGTCTGGGAAAAGAAATACCACTGCTTCAAATGTGATTTCTTTTGGTAAAACTTCTAAAAATTCCCCTAATTCAGCTTTGAGAAAATGTAAGTTATCTAAATTACGTTTTTCTTTCTTTTTATTAGCTTTGTCCACTCGACCAGCAATTAAATCTATACCTAGGCAATTTTGCTTTAGATTCTCCATTGCATAACTAGTCAACCAATGCCCATGACCGCAACCGGCTTCAAAAATAATCTTTGCCTGATCGGGGAAATATTCCTGAAGATACTTCAAGATCTCTGCCTTACGCTCTTCTGAACGCTTAAGTTCTTTTAAATAACCCTCCGGCATAGATATTCTACCATCTGTTTGGCTCATTTATCTATTCCTCGTCAGAATTTGAATAAGGCAAACTAAAGACAATTGTTGTTCCCTCGCCGACTGTACTTTCAGCTCGTACCACTCCACCATGAAGCAAAATGATATGCTTTAAAATACTTAAACCCAAGCCAGTTCCTCCCTTTTCTGCGCTTCGTCCTTTGTCCACTCGATAGAATCGCTCAAAAAGATGCGGTAGACTCTTCTCTGGAATCCCTGGACCATCATCCGACACTTTGCAAATGATATATGACTTATCATCTGATAAGTCTGCTGATAATCGAAGTACCGTAAATTCAGAAGCATAACGAAAGGTATTTTCTATTAGATTATCAAAGACTTGATTAATCCTGTGGCGATCAAAAGCAAATGGCTCGATCTCCGAATCAAAGTGTACTTCTATCGTTTGCTTTGTTTGGATCAATCGGCTAGTATAGCTTTCTTGTACATCGTACAATAATTGATCAAATGCTTGAACCGAATAATCTAATTGATCCGGCTGCGACTCTAAACGAGATAATGTCAACAAATCCTCAACCAATAAATGCAAACGCTCTGCATTATTTTTTATCTTCTTCGTAAATCGCTTTTTTGCTTCTTCACTCAAAGAATCATAATCATCCACTAAAGTTTCTGAAAAGCCCTTAATAATGGTTAATGGTGTTCTCAATTCATGTGATACATTGGCAATAAAATCGGTTCGCATCACCTCTAATTCTTTTAAGCGAGTGATTTCATGGAGTACAAGCAAAGTAGCCATTGAACTCGCTCGATTTGACCGAGAAATTTTAGAACATGACACCTCAAACCATAGAGTAGCTCCTCCCAATTCAATAGATACCTGTTCTATAGGACTTGATCGATTTTTTTTAAATTTGGCCAAGTATTCCAATAAGCTAGTGGATCGTAACATCGACTCTAGTCGAACTGATTGCATATCACGCCCAAAATTAAAAATACGTTCCGCTGATTCATTAGCGTATTCTATGATATGGTCATCATTTAATACAAATACGGCCTCTTGGATAGAACTCAAGGTAGCTTCCACTTGGTTTGAAAAGCCACTTGTCTCCAAACGATCGGACCCGTAATCATCAATCAGAGTATTCACTGAAAGAATTAATTTTTCGAGATTCTTAGTCTGCATCTTTGCACTCGACTCTTTGAGTAAAAAACGCCGCTTTTCATCCACTGCTTCTATTAGTTCCTTGACGAGCTTCTCAGATTCACGTGCCCGAAAAAAGTACCCTCCGATCAGAAAAACGATAATTCCTAATAAGAATAAACTCATTCAATATTGACTACTTTATAGCCTACGCCTCGGATTGTTTCTATCATATTTGCATAAGGCCCAAGTTTCTCTCTGACTCTCCGCACATGGGTATCAACGGTTCGAGTCTCAATGTCTGTATCATAATTCCATACATTGACTAATAAATTTTCTCTTGTTTGGACCCGATTTTTTCGAAGCATTAATAGCTTTAACAAACGAAACTCTGTTGCCGTTAAAATTACTAATTCTCCATCCACCCTCAATTCATGTAAAGTTTCGTCGAGTACTACACCTGCAATTTGAATGCGCTTTTTATTGTTCACCGATTCATTTGACCCCTTTCGGCTAAGTATGTTGCCCACTCGTAATAAGAGTTCTTTTGTATTAAACGGTTTGGCCATGTAATCATCTCCGCCTGATTCCAAACCTTTAATGCGATCCTCTACCTCACCTCGTGCCGTTAAAAAAATAATTGGAATTGTATTCATATTTGGATCAGAGCGTACCATCTTACATAATTGCAAGCCATTCAATTCAGGCATCATAA
>OZSS01000527.1_pt1 | contig 18296 bp, 18 predicted proteins | sample 1779911 | NCBI WGS metagenome assembly OZSS01 (sample SAMEA2603589, study PRJEB24840) | metagenome | biome: Water; feature: Photic zone; material: Seawater sample | place: Mediterranean Sea | collected 2013-11-12 | depth 10 m | reverse complement strand
ATTTAGCAAACCGCCGCCTTCAGCCACTCGGCCACCCCTCCGCAAAAAATAGATGAAGTCCATATTACGGCACGGCGTTTGTAGTCTTCATTTAATCGCTTCGCTTTTACCTGTCAATTCATTCATTAATATAACGGCAAAAATTTTATCGGCTGCGCCCTTTCTTATCCATCCACAATAATTGAGAGCAATTAAACACAGGCCTTGATTACTAATAGTTTCTGATTTAGACATTAATTTGCTTTAGTGTTTAATTTATTTGTCGGAGTTGTCGTGGATTTAATTACCTCTATGCGTGTATTTACAGTTATCGCCAGTGAAAATTCATTTAGAGCTGCTGCTGATATGCTAGATATGCCCCCATCTGCTATATCTAAACATCTTGCAGGGTTAGAGACACGGCTTGGGGCACAGCTTGTAGAACGCACCACAAGAAGGGTTTCTGTTACCGAAGTGGGCGCAGATTACTTAGTAAGATGCCGCCATATCCTCTCTGAAATAGACGAGGCAGAAGCAGAAATCACAGATGCAACAGGAGAGGTAAAAGGCGTTTTAAAAGTCAGTGCACCGCCTGCCTTCGCACATCGGCATATTGCACCGCACATGCCCTTTTTTTTGAAAAAGTATCCGAAATTATCCATTGATCTGAGCACAACTGATTATTCTATTTCTCCTAGCCATACCGCGATTGATTTGCATATCCGTATTTCTGAAATGAATACAACCGAAGGTCTTACCACAATTATGCTTGCGCCAAATACACGAAGGCTTGTTGCCAGCGCAGAATATTTAAACACGCATGGCGCGCCAAGTGCTGTCTCAGACTTGCAAAAACATCGCCTGATAACCCTTGAATATGGACACCCACATAATAATTGGCATTTCAGAACTGAAAATGGAAATATCAGCACCTATCTTGCAAATGGAGCTGTCAGAATGGATTCAGGTGATGCAATTTTGAGGGCTGTCTTGAATAATGGCGGCATTTCCATGTTACCAACTTATGTAACAGGCAAACATATCCACAATAAACATCTAGTTCCGCTTCTTGATGAGCTTGTGAATGAGGATGAGCCTATTCACGCGACTTTCAGAACAAAGAATCACCGCTATAAACGCATTATGTTGCTTACGACCTTTCTTCAAGGTCTATATTCGCCGACCCCTTATTGGGATCAACATGAAGGCACCTCAGAAGCAGCTTTGCGTGCCGCGCTTTAGGTATCTAATTTTTGTTTTAATATTTGATTGAGCATTCCAGGGTTTGCCTGCCCTTTAGACGCTTTCATGACCTGACCAACAAAAAATCCGAATAGCTTGTCCTTACCACTTCGATATTCGTCCACCTTGTCCTGATTAGAGGCAAGAACCTCGTCTATCATAGATTTAATCGCACCTTCATCAGATACCTGTTTGAGCCCTTTTTCTTTAACAACCTGTTTGGCATCTTTTCCAGTTTCAAACATATCTGCAAACACTTCTTTTGCGATTTTACCAGAAATACTGCCATCAGAAATAAGGTCAACCAAGCCGCCAAGCTGTTCTGGGCTAACTGGGCTTTGCGCTAAATCAATACCAGCTTTATTAAGAGCACCAAATAATTCTACACTCATCCAGTTTGCTGTTATTTTTCTATCACGTCCTGCGCTTGCTAGCTCATAAAATGCTGCGACTTCTTTTTCTTCAGTAAGCACATTGGCATCATAGGAGGACAGACCATATTCAGTTACCATTCTATTTTTTATCTCATCTGGTAATTCAGGCATATCTTTTTTAAGACCTGCAATAAATGAGTCATCAAAATTTAAGGGTAATAAATCAGGGTCAGGGAAATAACGATAATCATGCGCATCTTCCTTGCCACGCATAGTTCTGGTCATTCCAGTTGTGGTATCAAATAGTCTTGTTTCTTGCGTAACCGCGCCACCATCTTCAATAAGCTCTATTTGGCGTTGCACCTCATAGTCAATTGTCTGCATAATAAAGCGAATTGAATTAAGATTTTTAGTTTCAGTCCTGGTGCCAAGTCGCTCTCCTGGCTTTCTAACAGATACATTGACATCTGCCCGAAGCGAACCTTCTTCCATATTACCATCGCAGGTCCCAAGATATCGTAAAATAGATCTTAGTTTTTTGATATAAGCTGCTGCCTGCTCTGCTGAATGCATCTCCGGCTTTGATACGATTTCCATCAAAGCAACCCCAGAGCGGTTCAGATCAATATAGCTTTTTGAGGGATGCTGGTCATGCAATGATTTGCCAGCATCTTGTTCAAGGTGAAGCCGTTCTATCCCAATGATGTGTGAGCTTCCATCAGCAAGCTCTATTTGAACCTCGCCCTCCCCTACAATAGGGTGTTTGAATTGACTTATTTGATAGCCTTGCGGTAAATCGGCATAAAAATAATTCTTTCTATCGAATACGCTAAATTTATTGATTTTTGCGTTTAATCCTAGCCCTGTGATAACTGCCTGTTTCACGCATTCTGCGTTAATCACCGGAAGCATTCCTGGCATTGCTGCATCTACAAGAGAAACATAATGATTTGGACTTGCCCCAAATACAGCAGACGAACCAGAAAATAATTTGGCGTTTGATACGACTTGAGCATGCACTTCCATGCCAATTACAATTTCCCAATCACCGGTTCTACCAGATACAAGCGCGCTCATGATAATTCTCCTGCTGCACGTGCGGGTGCTAGCGAAAACTGGGCTTGTGTTTCAATAGCGCTTGCAACCGAAAATAATCTATCTTCTCTGAACGGTGCCGCTAATAGCTGCAGGCCAAGCGGCAGACCCTGTCTCGACAATCCTGCTGGAACAGATATTCCAGGAATCCCTGCAAGGTTTGCAGGAACGGTAAAAATATCATTTAAATACATGGTAATCGGGTCTGATATTTTTGCACCTAATTCGAAGGCCGCAGTAGGCGTAGTGGGCGTTAAAATAGCATCCACATTGTTAAATGCTAAATCAAAATCCTGTTTTATCAATCGCCTTACCTGTTGAGCTTTTAGATAATACGCATCATAATACCCAGCAGATAGCGCATAGGTTCCAATAAGAATGCGACGTTGCACCTCTTCTCCAAACCCTGCGGCACGCGTTGCCTCATACATCTCATCAAGCGTTTCAGCGTCTACTCTGTTGCCATATCGCACCCCATCATAGCGTGCAAGATTTGATGATGCTTCTGCAGGCGCTATTATATAATAGCATGGGAGGGCATATTTTGTATGAGGAAGACTTATATCAACAATGGTTGCCCCTGCCTGTTCTAACCAAGACCGGCCCTGCTTCCATATTCGCGTTATTTCATCATCCATTCCATCCATATGATATTCGCCAGGAATACCAATGCGCATGCCCTCAACGCTAGAATTAACCACGTCAGAGAAATTAGGCACACCGACAGAAGCTGAGGTTGAATCCTTGCTATCATGCCCTGCCATTGCTGAAAAAATAAGCGCTGAATCCCCAACTGTACGCGTGAACGGGCCTGCTTGGTCAAGAGAAGATGCAAAAGCAACAATGCCCCATCTAGAACAGCGGCCATAAGTAGGCTTTAATCCAACTACCCCGCAAAAAGCAGCAGGCTGCCGGATAGAGCCACCAGTATCTGTTCCAACGCTCATCAATGCAGAACCAGCTGCAACAGAAGAGGCAGAACCACCAGAAGAACCGCCCGCAGAAAGCGCAGCGCCATCTTTAGCACTCCATGGGTTTACAGCAGGGCCAAAGATACTTGTCTCATTAGATGAGCCCATAGCAAACTCATCACAATTCAGTTTGCCAAGCATCACACCGCCAGACTGCCAAATCTGAGAAGTTACGGTGCTTTCGTAAGTAGGTGTAAACCCTTTTAAAATGCCAGAACACGCAGTTGTTTGAGTGTCCTTTGTGCAAAACAAATCTTTAACGCCAATAGGCAGACCTGCTAATGGGCCTGCGCTTCCAGCGGCATAGGCCTTATCAGCGTTTTCTGCCATTTGTTTTGCGATTTCAATCGTCGGCGTTACATAATTATTTAATGCCGATGTTGTTTCCATGGCATCGATGTAGGCGTTTGTTAGCTCAACAGACGATATCTCTTTTTGTGATAGAGAAGATACCGCTTGCGTAGCCGTCATTTTTAATAAGTCTGACATGAAAAACCCTTATCGTATGTGTGAAATTTTTTATTCTACAACCTTAGGTACTACAAAAAATTCCCCTGCTGTCTCTGGCGCATTTTTTAAGACCTGATCGTTTATTTCACCATCTGTAACTATATCCTCGCGCCAAGGCAGCGAATGCTCATTAACGCTCGCCAATGGCTCAATGCCAATAGTATCGACTTCTTCTAGCTGTTCAATCCAGTTCAGTATATTACCTAAATCAGCTGATAATAACTCTGATTTTTCGTCAGATATTTGCAGTCTAGCAAGACGGGCAATTTTCTTTACAGCATTTTTATCAACGGCCATTGTGATAATTCCAATTGTGATATTTCCGATTTTGGTTATGCTTATATATATAATTTATAGGTGCTAGCACGGCTTATGACAATCTGCAACATAGATGATACAATAACCCAAATTAATGCCGGTCAGCGCTTGATGGGGCTTGATGTTGGCAAAAAAACCATTGGAATAGCCCTTGGGGATCCAGGCCATAAAATAGCATCCCCACATCGAATATTATGGCGACAAAAATTCACCACGGACATGGCTGAATTATTCAACGAGATGGAAGCGTTAGCGGTGGGCGGGCTTGTTATTGGCTGGCCATTACTTATGAATGGGGATAAAGGTCCGGCATGCGATTCTGTAAGAGATTTTGCGCATGCATTAATGCGGATTAAAGATGTTCCGGTAATGTTTCAGGATGAGCGATTATCTACACATGCTGTTGAGAAAAGTATGATTGAAGCAGATTTAACGCGGAAAAAAAGGCATAATAAACGAGATGCACTTGCTGCAAGTTGGATATTACAGTCTGCTTTTGACCAGTATCAACAACGCTCTCAGAATGAAAAATAAAGATTCTGGACGAACAACCAAATTAGCGTGTATATAATGCATCTTAATGACCAGAGATATATCTAAGCTGAACGATACACCCAATGCCGCAGTTATGCTTTCAAAAAAGCATCTGCTTGGTATTGAAGGAATGCCTATTACTGAAATTAATGACCTTCTGGATAGAGCCGATTATTTCGCCAATAGACCAAAGCAATCATTCCCCAATATTTTATCAAATACCACTGTCTTGAATATGTTTTTTGAAAATTCAACTAGAACACGTGTTTCTTTTGAAATAGCGGCAAAGCGTCTTGGCGCATCTGTCTTGAATATATCAGTTAACGGATCTTCTGTTAAAAAAGGGGAGACCTTAATTGATACAGCAACAACCTTAAATGCGATGCGTCCAGACATATTGGTGGCACGGCATCATGCATCTGGGGCACCATTATTACTGAGCCAGCATGTTGATGCGGCCGTTATTAATGCAGGAGATGGAAGGCATGAACATCCAACCCAAGCGCTTCTTGATGCCCTAACCATTAAACGCAGCCTAGGAAAAATAGCAGGGTTAAAAATTGCAATTTGCGGCGATATTAATAATAGCAGGGTCGCGCGCTCTAACCTTTATCTTTTATCTGCATTAGGCGCTGAAGTAAGGCTTGTTAGCCCTGCTACTCTCGTCTCGCCTTATTTTGCTGGAATGGGCGTTCCTATATATACCAATATGGAACAAGGGATTGCCGGATGCGAAATTATTATGATGCTTCGCCTTCAAACAGAGCGTATGGAAGGCAGAGAAGCGCCAAGCCAGTATGAGTATTTTCATTTATTCGGGCTTGATACGCATAAGCTACAAAAGGCTGCTCCTGATGCGCTTATTATGCATCCGGGGCCGATGAATAGAGGCGTTGAAATAGACTCAAAAATTGCAGATGATAATAGTAAAAGTCTAATACGCACGCAAGTTGAGCTTGGCGTAGCAACTCGGATGGCTTGCCTAGAAGCAGTTGCAGGAGCGCAGCTTTGAACAAAACATTATTAAAAAATGGACGATTAATTTGTCCTTCTGAAAAGCTTGATATACTTGGTCATATTATCATTGAGGGCGAACATATTGCTTCAGTGATAACACAGCTACCTGATAATGCTGATATTGATACGGTAATAGACTGCAACGGATGCGTTATAATGCCAGGCGCGATTGATATGAGAGTGCAGTCTGCAGACCCTGGGGCTGAGCATTTAGAATCTTTATCTGACTTACTCGCTGCGGCAGGCAATGCTGGAATAACCCAGCTTGTTAGTCTGCCGGCAACATCTCCTGTGATCGATTCTGCTGTGATGATAGATTCCCTCAAACTTCGCGCATCAAGCTACAAGGGCGCTCTGTTCCATCTATATGGGGCAATGACACAATCTCTTGATAACAAGCATATGGCAGAGCTTGGAATGATGGCAAAGGCAGGCGCTGTTGGCTTTGCTAATAGTCTTGAGAGTGTCTCTCACTCCCTTCTCATGCGTAGGATAATGACCTATTCAAAAATGCTGGATAAACCTATCATTCATCATTGCTCAGATCCGTATCTAAGCAAAGACACTGACATGAATGAGAGCGAAACCGCAATCCGCCTTGGATTAATTGGGGAGCCATCCATAGCCGAGACCATTATGTTAGAGCGAGACCTTAATCTTGTCTCACTTACTGGATGTAGATATCATGCAGCTCATATCTCAACCGCATCATCGATTGAGGCTTTGCGTCTGGCAAAGAGCAAAGGATTGCCAGTAACAGCAGATACCTCTCCTGCTTACTTCTTACTCAATGACAAAGCGACAGCAGACTATGATACATCCTTTCGTTTAAATCCGCCACTTCGTGATGAAGCAGACAGACTGGCCATAATTGATGCCATTGCAGACGGCACCATTGATGCAATCGCCTCAGATCATCACCCTATAGAGATGGACAGAAAAATGCTGCCATTTGGACAGGCAGCTTCTGGGGCAGCAGGCGTTGAAACCTTATTGCCACTTGCTTTTAGCTTGTTCCATACACATAGCATTAGCTTGACAAAAATTGTAAATGCTCTGAGTGTTGCGCCTGCTAAAACGCTTTCCCTGCCTATTCCAAAACTGGCAATTGGCACTAAAGCGAATATAACAATAGTAAAATTATCTTCTTCAAGTGTTATTCGAGGATCTGATTTTATATCCCAATCTCAAATAACCCCTTTTGAACATTATCTGATAGACAGCAAGGTTGCAGGCTGTTTTGTAAATGGTATCTCAGTAACTAGTTAGGTTACGTCTTAAATATTTATCATCCAAGTGTTATTGGAGAATGAGTGATTTAATGAATGGCGATATATTAATTTGTTTAGTTGTTGGATATCTTTGTGGAAGTATTCCTTTTGGTTTGATATTAACCAAAATGGCAGGTGGCGGGGATATCAGAACTATTGGCTCTGGCAATATCGGGGCAACAAATGTATTACGCACAGGGCGCAAATCGCTCGCAGCGGCCACGCTCATACTGGATGCTACAAAAGGCGCATTTAGCATTTTTATTGTTAGTCTTTTTCTATCGAAAGCAGTTTTAGCAGATGCATATTTAGGACTTGTCGGCGTTAGTGCTGTAATTGGGCATTGCTATCCTGTCTGGCTAAAATTCTCAGGCGGCAAAGGCGTTGCCACAGGATTAGCCGTTATAACAATGCTATCTCCTTTTTCAGGAATTCTATTTATAGCGACTTGGATTTTAGTTGCCTATATAATGAAATATTCTTCTCTAGCCGCCCTTGCTGCGTTTGCTAGCTCAAGCATTTCAGCGCTTATTCTAGAAAATAATGAAATATCTATCGCATTTATCTCTATAACCCTGCTGGCATTCTTCCGGCACACAGAAAACATCAAGCGATTATTATCGGGAAAAGAGAGTAAAATTTCAACTTCATCTGGGCCAAAACCAAAAAATTAGACAAAAACTCTATAACTTTTAGTCTTAATGTGCTTTTTCTTACCTACAGATAAGCTGTTTTTTTACCTCTTCATGTAAATTTGATGACTAGCTTCTATAAGATCATTTATGGAGCATTCAGAGTTAATCAGCCGCATCAGGCTTATCAGAACCCCAACAATTGGACCGATCACAAGTCGTCAGCTTATATCTCGCTATGGTAATGCAAAACAAACCTTAGAAGCTATTCCTGAATTATCTAGCCGAGGAGGCCGAAAAATTCACCTCGCAAGCGAGGCATCAGTACAGCGCGAATTTGAAAAACTTACCCAAATTGGTGGGTATTTTAATGCATATGGATCAGATAGCTATCCAGAACGTTCAAAAAGGTTTGACGACTCTCATTTTATTCTATCCTGCCTTGGACACATGCATTTACTTAAAAAACCTAGTTTGAGCATTATTGAAGCAAGAAACGCATCCTTGAATAGCTGCAATATGCCGAGAGAATATCACGTAAAGTAGGCGAGTAGGGTTATGTTGTCATCTCTGGAATGGCGCGAGGCATTGATAGGTCAGCACATCAAGGAGCATTGATTTCGGGAACCATAGTTGTATTGGGAAATGGGATTGATATTCCATATTCCTCGCAAAACCGTGATATTTACCAAACCATAAAACAAATTGGTTTAATTTTATCTGCGAGGCCTTTTGGCCAAAAACCAGCGGCCCTTTTTTTCGTCAACAAAATCGTATCATTGCAGCATTATCAGATGGCTGTCTTGCAATTTAAGCTGCCTTTTAGTCAGGTTCTCTTATCACTGCATCACAAGCAGCTGACAGAAATGTTCCGGTTATGGCCATTCCAGGCTCCCCTATTGACCCCGCGCTCAAGAATGCCACCAGCTTATCTCAGACGGAGCTTATCTTGTTCAGTTAGTCTCAGAAATTATCTCAATTTTATCATAGCCTATAATTAAATCTCAAGATAATCTCTATCAGTCTGACATGCTTAATGATGTCAGCGATTATACGGAAGTAAAGACCGAACAAGCACGTAACTGCATAATGGAAAATATATCACGTACGCCAATTGATATTGACGAATTGCTTAACTGGTGTCATGTCTCTGCTCAGGAAATATCTACTGCTATATTAGAATTAGCGCTTGCTGCACTTATTCAGCGTCATTATGGCAATAGAATTTCACAAATATTAAGCGTTTAAAAACGTTCATAAAGTATATTATCTCGGATGAGCAGGATGAAAGTTGTTGTTGTAGAATCCCCCGCTAAAGCGAAAACCATAAATAAATATCTTGGGCCAGATTATACTGTTCTTGCATCTTATGGTCATGTAAGAGACTTGCCCGCAAAAGATGGCTCCGTTCAACCAGAACAGGCATTTGAGATGAGCTGGCAAACAGATGCCAAATCAAACAAACATGTTAAAGATATCACAGACGCATTATCCCAAGCCGATAAATTAATCCTCGCAACCGACCCCGACCGAGAGGGAGAAGCTATAAGCTGGCATGTGCAAGAGCTTGTTAAATCGAAAAAATCCCTGAGAGATATCCCAAGTGAGCGGGTTGTTTTTAATGAAATAACAAAATCAGCAATTTTATCTGCGATGGAACAACCACGCGAGATTGATTATGATCTGGTTAATGCCTATCTTGCACGCCGCGCTTTAGATTATTTAGTTGGTTTTAATCTCTCTCCGGTATTATGGCGCAAGTTACCTGGTGCGAAATCTGCTGGCCGTGTGCAATCAGTAGCCTTAAGGTTAATCTGCAGCAGAGAAGCAGAGATAGAAGCGTTTGATTCAAAAGAATACTGGTCGATAGATACAAAATTTAAAACAGAAGATAATAAGCATCTCTCCGCTCGGCTGGTTGGCCTTGATTCCAAAAAAGTTGGAAAGCTCGACATTACATCTGAGGAACAAGCAAAACAGATTGAGCAACAGATAAAGGCATCTTCATTTTTGCTTTCCTCGGTTGATACAAAACGAACAAAACGCCAGCCATCTGCGCCATTTACAACTTCTACGCTACAACAAGAGGCCTCTCGCAAACTCGGGTTTTCTGCGTCACGTACAATGCAAATAGCCCAGCGATTATATGAAGGCGTACAAGTAGGGCGAGAGACCACCGGGCTTATTACCTATATGAGAACAGATGGTGTGCAGATGAGCAATGAAGCCATTAGCGCACTTCGTGATGAAATTGGCAATATTTATGGCGGGCAGTATTTGCCTGAAAAGCCACGCTTCTACAAAACAAAAGCAGCCAATGCACAAGAAGCACATGAAGCGGTCAGGCCGACAAGTTTTGCACGACACCCAAATGATATTCGCTCTTATCTAGATTATGATCAATTTCGCTTATATGACCTTATCTGGAGGCGCGCAGTTGCAAGCCAAATGGCATCTGCAGAACTCGATCAAACCACAATTCAGATTTTTAATGATGATAATTCGATTGAGCTTAGAAGCAATGGAAGCGTTATTGTTTTTGACGGTTTTAGACGCGCCTATTTTGAAAGCAGAGACGAAGCAGGAGACGATGATAATAAAGCAGAGGATGGAGAGGCTATTCTGCCCGCTGTTAAAAAAGGAGGCGCTCTGCATCAAGAAGAAGTCCTTCCAGAACAGCATTTCACGCAGCCACCGGCGCGCTTCAGCGATGCCAGCCTTGTTAAAAACCTTGAAGAACTTGGAATTGGCAGACCCTCTACCTATGCATCGATCCTTCAAGTGTTGGAAAAAAGAGGATATGTTAGAAAAGACCAGAAGCGCTTTATTCCAGAGCATCGCGGCAGAATTGTCTCTACTTTTTTAGAGAATTTCTTTGAGAAATATGTGCAATATGATTTTACCGCAAGCCTTGAAAATCAGCTAGATGATGTGTCTGGCGGCAGGCTTGACTGGAAGCAAGTATTATCCCAATTCTGGCAAGATTTTAAACAGACAATAGATGCAACCAAGGATTTGCCTCAACCAGACGTGATGGCGGCTCTGGATACTGACCTTGAGAGATTATTTTTTAAACCAGATGAAACTGGCACAATAAACCGTGTTTGTAGCAAATGTAATGAGGGGTTTCTTGAGCTTAAGCTTAGCAAATATGGACCCTTTATTGGATGCTCTAAATACCCAGATTGCAGCTACACAAAACAGGTGCATGACTCCCGTGATAGCGATGATGCTACCCAGCGCCAAGATAATACAGAGCTTGGAATAGATACACAAACAGAGATGCCAATTTGGCTAAAAAAGGGCCCCTACGGATGGTATGTTCAGCAAGGCGGGGATGATACAAAAAAACCAAAACGCACAGGCCTGCCAAAAGGCGTTGATGCTGACCAGGTAACACTTGACCAAGCAATATCACTATTATCTCTGCCACGCGATATTGGCAATCACCCTGAATCAGGAGAGATGATACAAGCTGGGATCGGCCGGTACGGTCCGTTCCTTAAGCATCAAGGCAAGTTTGTTAGCCTTCCAGCAGATGATGATGTTTTGAGTGTCGGCATTAACCGGGCTGTTGATTTATTAGCAGCCGCTCAATTAAAAGCAGGAAGAACGCTTGGTGCGCATCCAGATGGCGGGGATGTTGAATTAAAGCGCGGGCGATTTGGCAGCTATGTAGAACATAAGAAATTACGCGCATCACTACCCCGTGGAACAGAAATGAGTGATGTTACCCTAGAACAGGCGATTACACTTCTGCAGGAAAAGGCAGCAAATCCGCCAAAGCCAAAAAAGGCCGCTAAAAAAACGGCAAAGAAAACAACCGCGAAAAAAGCTGCCCCAAAAGCAACAACCCAGAAAGCAACAGCCAAGAAGGCGGCAAAAAAGCCATCTTAAAAAAATAAGCTATCGCAATAAGAAATTTAGCGTCTTTAAAAAATGCTCGGCTGCCTTAGATATCAGTTGAAAACAATCCTCCAGAAAAGTGATTTTTATTTTGGTAAAACCTCGCATATCAATGCCATCCAAAAAAGCGATACTGGATTTTATAACATTATCCTCAAAACCACCCAAATTACGAGAAATTGCACGTGCGTTTGACGTGCAACCTCGCGATAGAGCCGCTCTTAGGCGCTTATTGGTGGAGATAGGTGCCGCCCCAATAAATGAAATAGGAGCAGCATCACCTATTCCAGAGTTATGCATTTTTGAAATTACGGCGCTGGATTTTGACGGCATAGCCATCGCAACCCCAACAGACCCCTCTCTCAGGCAATCTGGCTTCCTTGCAGAAATCAACACCACAACGAGTCGAGGCAATAGCCCCATTTTAGGAGATCATGTTTTAGCCAGAATTACAGAGGCAACTCAGACGCCTGCAAAAGCAGAGTTAATGCGTATATTGTCAAAGCATACACGCCAATCATATATCTATGGACGGACATTTAAGTCAAAAGGCAAATGGTATATTGAAACATCTGAGAAAGGCCCGCCAAGACCTGTCTTATTAGAAATTGCAGATACAAAAATACTCAAAGAAAACTTACTTATTAAGGCCGAGCTTGTAAAAGCGTCTGATAAATACCTAAAGAAAGCAAAGTTCCTAGATATTATTGGAAATATTAACGAGCCAGAATCCATCCTTGCTTTGACGATGATTGAATTTAATCTCACAGATGGATTTTCTGATGAAGTGCAATCGCAAGCGAGCGATACAAAACCTATATCTAACACACCAAGAGAGGATTTAACCCAGATACCGCTGATTACCATCGATGGCGCAGATGCCAAAGATTTTGATGATGCTGTATTTGCAGAACCAAGCTCAAATGGCGGCTGGCGCCTTGTTATTGCTATCGCTGATGTCAGTCATTACGTACGCCAAAACACAGAACTTGATGCAGAAGCGCAAAGACGCGGAAATTCGGTGTATCTGCCATCAAAAGTACTACCAATGTTGCCTGAAAGCCTATCTAACGGATTATGCTCTTTAAAACCAAATGAAGATAGAGCCTGCCTTGCTGTTGAAATATTCTTAGACAAGAATGGGAACAAAAAATCGCATCGCTTTATCAGAGGAAAATTAAGGTCTGCTGCTCGGCTGACCTATGATGAAGTACAATCCGTATATGAAGGGCTGTTTGATGAAAAACAGCTTAAACTTGAGAATGGAACGCTTCATCATCTATTTGCAGTATATCAATGCCGAAAAAAACTACGCCATATAAGAGGAACATTAGAGTTGCACTTAAAGGAGCGCTCTATTACATTTTTAGAAAATAATCACCCTTTGGAAATAGAAATCCGCCAGCAGAAAGAAGCCAATGAGCTGATTGAAGAATTTATGATTCTTGCTAATATTTGTGCGGCAGAAACTTTAGAAGAACAACATAAAACCTGTGTGTACAGAGTGCATGAACCACCAAGTGCAGATAAACTTGCTGACTTGGCTTTGCTTGCTGACGGGATGAATATCGACCTACCTGAAACACCGAATTTTACGCCTAAGCAATTCAACCTACTTTTGGAAAAAGCACCCACAGATGCGGATAGAGAGCTATTACAGAATGCTATTCTTCGCTGTCAATCGCGCGCTAATTATGCAATCGAAAATGCAGGGCATTATGGGCTTGGGCTTCAGCGCTATGCTCATTTCACGTCCCCGATAAGGCGCTATTCAGATCTTCTGGTCCACCGTGCGCTGATTGATGCCTGTAATCTTGGCGCTGACGGTATGAAACAAACTTCTGCGGAACAAATCTCAGAAATCTGTACACATATTAGCGGAACAGAGCAAATAGCCGCCAAAGCTGAAAGACGCACTATTGATAGAATGGCAAATATTATATTAGCTCCCTATCTTGGAACTGAACAAACCGCTAAAATTATTGGGATTACTCAGTCAGGATTATTTGCGTCAATTGCTGATGGCAGAGCAGAGGGATTTATATCCCGAAAATCACTGCCTGATGATTTCTACATATTAGATGATAAAAAGACCCGCCTTACCGGACGACATCTTGGCTGGCAGTTTATGCTAGGGCAAACCGTGCAGGTAATGGTAACAGAAATATCCCCTATAAGCGGGAATATCGCATTATCTTGGCGGTCTGGCGGGGTTATGACAACACCTACAAAAGACAAAAGAAGCAAAAAATCAGACCGAAGAAAATTGTCCCAGAAAAGCAGTCGGACTAAAAAGAATATGAACAGACGATAAAAACAGCAAAACGACGCAAGCCTTTGCTTGACAAATAAGTACAATTAACGCAATTTGACGCGGAATTTTAAGCAATTATCTATCGGAGTATGTTATGGCGAAGCCTGCAACCCTTCAAATCAAACTGGTTAGCACCGCCGATACTGGTTTTTATTATGTAACTAAAAAGAACCCTCGTACTAAACCAGAAAAATTAGAGTTAATGAAGTACGACCCAAAAGCACGCAAGCACGTGCTTTTTAAAGAAGCCAAAATTAAGTAATACAGAGCTAAATTATGCGATGTGGCATAGATGTTGGGGGCACTAAAATTGAAACCGCTATCCTGTCAAATAGCGGTGAATTTTTGTTTCGAGAGCGCATTGATACCCCAGATAATTACACAGCAATGATCCACGCTATAAAAGCAGGCGTTGATTCAGCTGCTGATGATACTGGCTATGACGGACCTGTTGGTATTTGTATGCCAGGAAGCGTTTCAAAGAAAACAGGGTTAATTCAAGGTGCGAATACAACCTACCTCAACGGGCAAAATTTTCAAAAGGACTTACAAGCAACTCTTAACCGTGCAGTACGGCTTTCTAATGATGCTAACTGCTTTGCCCTTTCAGAGGCGATTGAAGGTGCTGGTGCAGGCGCAAATGTTGTTTTTGGCGTTATTATTGGAACGGGATGTGGCGGCGGTATTATTGTAAATGGTCATCTTGTTTCTGGTGTAAACGGAATTGCAGGAGAATGGGGTCATACCCCCCTGCCCTGGCCTGTTGCAAATGAATTTGATAATCATGATTGCTGGTGCGGAAAAACAGGATGTCTTGAAACCTATATATCTGGCACGGCCTTTGAAAAAGAGTATCAGCAGATAGCTGGAACTTCAAAAACGGGACCCGATATCGTCACTGACAGTAAAAAAGGGGATATCGTGGCAGAAGCTGTCCTACAAGCGCTGGAAGATAGAATTGGGCGCGGGCTTGCTATGGTCATAAATATTCTTGACCCAGATATTATTATATTGGGAGGTGGTCTTTCAAATATTGACAGATTATATGAAAATGTACCTCGAAAATGGCCTGGCTATGTGTTTTCCAACGACATTACAACCAAGCTATTAGCCCCAAAATACGGGGATTCAAGCGGCGTTCGCGGCGCTGCGCTTTTGTTCCACGATAATTAATTCCACTATGGTTAATTCCGCGATAATTACGTCCTAGTTTAAATCATGATAAACGGAGCCGGCTGTAACGTATAATTTCAGCTGCAATCTGGATTTTCTATCAGATTACCATCTGAAATAGTTGCATGGATGGTAAAATCGCCATAATCAATCAGAAAATCTGTTACCACCCCGTTATCGTGCAAATCCATTTGTATCTGATAATCGGGTGTGGCTTTTTTTGCATTTGTTTTGAAATAGGCAATATCAATCGGCCAGTAATGTGAAGTTGTAACACCGTCAATTTGAATATCAGAATTAAATGGCTTTTTATTTCCAATAGCAGCACTAGCTGTTTTCAGAGCATCTTCTGGGGTGCTATTCACAAATAGCTGCTTTGACATAAATTTCTCGCCCTTTTCTGCAGCATCAATGATTGCTCTGGTGTAGGTAACTGGGAACAGAATATCATCTGAAAGTTTCAAATTATCATTATAGGCACCTGCATAGCTGGCTTCCCCAACTTTGCTTTCTGGCGGCAGGTTTGCAAAGCCAGTATAAATAGATACCGGCTCATAACTATTTTGCTCACGCACATCAAAGCTGTAAAGCTGGCCTTCACTATCTTCCCATGAATCCGAATGTGATAATATCGTTATCTCTTCACCAGATTCATATACAAACTGAAAAAGATAATCCTCTGTCAGAGACCAGCCATCACATTCATCGCGCAATTCGAATGAAATTTTTCCACGCACATTTTGAACAAGCGCATTCTTACTCTTTTCACCCATGGTTAGCGTGTAATTAGCTTTATGCGATACCAATGATGTTGCCGCAGTTACATCGCGCGAAAAGCATACAAACAGTATCATAAAGCACAAACCAACCAGAGGTGAAAAAATTCGTTGCTTCTGATATTTGGCTAAATCCAACTCGTGAATAGTCTGATTACAATCTTCATCATAAAATTTTATATATTGGTGATTAGACATATTTTGACCCAGTTTGGTTTTAGTATAAATGCAACATTATTGCTTAGTCACTATATGATAGCTTTAAAGCCATTTGCCAAGTTGATTTATAGATAGTTTTTTATCCTTTTACTAAAACGTCCACATATTCCAAAAACAAGAACCGTCATTAATAATCCCATAAAAAACACAAATTAACCCCAAAAGATGAATAATCTCTGGCAGAAAAAAACTAATTTTTACCACAAGGTAGGATAATGACTATCAAAACAGAAGTCATCGCCTATAAGATCACTTATGGATAATACATCTAGATTAATAACCACAACTGACGAATTACAGCGTGCACTCAATATCCTTTGCGAATTTAATGTGATCGCGATAGATACCGAATTTATTCGAGAATCTACTTATTATCCACATTTATGTCTTATTCAATTAGCAGCTGGTAACCATTACTTTGCGGTGGACCCGCAATCCGACATGATAGAACTAACCGCATTATTCGAGATGATGACTAACAAAGATATCCTCAAGGTGTTTCATGCTGGACGTCAGGATATAGAAATATTTGTTCATTTAACAGGTGATATCCCAGACCCCATTTTTGACACCCAAATTGCTGCAATGGTAATCGGGCTTGGGGATCAAGCAGGGTATGATAAATTGGTTCAACATTATCTAAATATTGAACTTGATAAATCATCCAGATGTACAGATTGGTCTGCACGTCCTTTGAGCGAGAGACAGTTAGAATATGCGCTAGATGATGTAATTCATCTCGCAAAAATTTACCCAATTATACATGATGAATTGTATCGCAGTAATCGGCTTGAATGGCTTGATGATGAAATTGCTGCTTTAACGCAAATGTCTGTATATAAACCAAACCCAGATGATGCATGGAAAAGACTAAAGGTTAGAAGCCATAAACCTGATTTTCTGAATAGGTTAAAATTTCTAGCATCATGGCGTGAGCAACGAGCGATTACTAAAAACATGCCTAGGAATAGAATAATTCGGGATGAAACTCTTATTGATATAGCAGGAACAAATCCAAAAAACGTAGCAAAGTTTCAATCCATCAGGGGATTTCCAGGGGGAAGCACTGGTAAATTGATACCTGAGATACTTAAAACATTAGCAGAAGCTGAAAAATCACCTCGTGAAAGCTGGCCCAAAGTCAGGAATGATTACCGGCGAGATAAAGCACCGGCAGCAACACTTGAATTACTCCGAGTGCTGTTAAAGCATATCACAGAAGCCGAGAATATTGCCCCTAAGATATTAGCATCTGCAGAAGAGCTAGAGGCGCTGGCACGTGATGATAATGCCGATATCAAACTGTTAAAAGGATGGCGCCGAGAATTATTTGGAAATATCGCGCTTCAATTAAAATCTGGCAAGATTGCGATCACACTCAGAAATAATAAAATTGAGCTGATTTATCCAGAAAAAGATTAATGCGTAGAATTAAACACGCCTCCATCTAATAAAATATTCTGGCCAACCAGATAACCTGAATGGGCCGAGCAAATCCACGCACATGCAAATCCAAACTCCACTATTTCACCAAGCCTTCTTGATGGATTTTCCCGCTCCAAAGAAGCCCGCAGCTTTTGGGGCGCGATGCCTTCTTCTTTTGCCCGGCTTTCTATAAGGTTTTCAATGCGCGCTGTATTAAACTGACCGGGAAGTAAGTTGTTAATAGTAACGTTATATTGAGCGTATTCACGTGCTATTCCAGCAACAAATCCTGTTAGCCCAGAACGTGCCCCATTGGATAAGCCAAGCTCTGGAATAGGAGATTTAACAGAGCCTGAGGTGATATTCACAATTCGCCCGAATTTATTCATAACCATTGAATCAATAACCGCTTTTATCATCTCAATGGAGGTCAGCATATTCTGGTCAATTGCCCTTATCCAATCATCTCTTTTCCAATCTTTAAAATGACCCTTTGGAGGCCCGCCTGCATTATTTATAAGAATATCAACGCTGCTAGCC
>OZSS01000526.1_pt1 | contig 18305 bp, 11 predicted proteins | sample 1779911 | NCBI WGS metagenome assembly OZSS01 (sample SAMEA2603589, study PRJEB24840) | metagenome | biome: Water; feature: Photic zone; material: Seawater sample | place: Mediterranean Sea | collected 2013-11-12 | depth 10 m | reverse complement strand
ATGATTTTCCATTCAGTATTGGTCGAATAACGTTAGGTAAAGGGATAGTTCCCGTATTCATTTATTCACATCCCCTCCGCCGATGCCATCTTGGCTCTGGGCTTTGCCATGGACCTTGGGAAATTCATGGAATTTGCGGAAAAGGAAGTCCTCCCCGAAGTGGGAGACGAGGTTCAAATGGACGAACCTGTGGACGAACTTGGAGGCTTGACCATGAGAGATGCAATCAGTTCCTTCACCGGAGAGTTTCTCCTTTCCCTGACTGATATTAAAATGCCTGCCCCAAGCTCGATGGGCGGGTTACCCGGAGGTCCCATGGATGGTCCAGTTATGGATTCTGTTGGGAACGATGGACCTCCTCCCGGTCAAGCGGATCCCTTCGGTGCCCAAGGTATGCAAGCAGGCGGAGGACCTCCTGGCGGAATGGATCCGGGAGCCATGATGATGGCCTCCATGCCCAAGCCTGAATTCATTGTGGCTGCTTCCATCGACACGGAAAAATGGCTGAAACTCAAGTCCGCCCCCCCACTTGCAATGGGATTGGGCCTGGCCATGATGCAAGGAATTTCAATCACGGAAAAAAACGGTTTTCTTCTGATTGCCAGTAAGGATCATATCGAAGCTACCCAGTCCGGGCTCGTCAAGGATCCAGTAAGTGGTTCAGGTAAGGAAGTATTCGAGAGTAATGATTTTTTCTTCAAAATAAATGTCGCCCCGATTTTGAAGATAGATCTCCCCGTACCACCCGGTGGCCCGATGGCAATGCTTGAGGAAATCTCCCATTTGGAAATGGTTTCCAACAACGAAAAACCCAATGGCACCGGCACCCTACGTTTGGTGCTTAACGACTCTAAAGAAAATTCCCTCAGCGTACTTCTGCAAATGATCAAAACCATGCAGACGATGCAAATCGGTGGTGGAATGGGTGGTGATCTTGAGTTGGAGGGAGATTTTCAAGTCGAATAATCAAATGGAGGAAGAAGTCGAAGAGATTGAATCACTCGACCCTCCCGATATCCAAGAGGAACCTTGGTGCTCGACCTGCAAAGAATTCACCGATTACCGAAGAAAATGGGACAGCGTTAGCCGCGGAGACCTGGATGGAGGTGCCTATCCGGATCTGGTGGAATCGCCCTATTGCATCGAATGCGGTAGTCCGATGCTTTTGCTCTCCAACTGCAAACGGCTTGTCCGTTGGACTAACTTGCTGACAAGCACTGCATTTGCCTTGGCCATACTCTCAGTTTGGGTGCTCTTCGGTATCAACCCAGCCTCTTTGTTTGGATTGAGCGTATTTGGCCTGCTTTGCTTCCTGACTAGCCGGATGCCTCACAAATCGAGACTCGCGCTGACGACTTGGAAAAAAGCTCAAAAGGAAGAAAACCTTAAACAATTGCTCCAAAAACTCTAGCCGTGGACATGAGCAGAAGGATCAGGATGTGAAAACAGACGGGCATGTTCATTTTGTGGGGGATGGATCCAATGGAAGCGGGTGCTGGTTGCGGAGGAATTCTCTGTTGGATCGGCTTATGGAACCAATCCTCAAAAAACAGGCGGGCATCTTTAAAACGAGCCGGACTCTGGGTTTGGACAAGGCTTACCAACAAAAACTTATTCAATTGATTGATCAATCCGGCCTCGATGCAGTGCTCCTTCTGGCGATGGATTATCCCTATGACAAGGAAGGGAACTGCTTGAAAAAGCGGGCGAAGTTCTTCGTACCCAATGAACATGTGCTTGCATTGGGAAAGAAAAATCCGCAAATCATTCCAGCCTGTTCCATTCATCCGGCAAGAAAAGATGCGATCGAGGAACTCGAACGCTGTGCCGAGCAGGAAGCCAAAGTACTCAAACTTCTTCCCAACTGCCACAACCTGGACTGCTCCGATCTTCGCTATCGCCCCTTTTGGGAAAAACTGGCCCAACTCGGACTTCCTTTTCTGGCTCACACCGGAGGAGAGTTTTCCGTACCGGTACTCAACGCAAAATTCGCGGACCCACGCATTCTCCGTCAACCCCTTGCATGCGGCGTCACTGTAATCGCTGCTCACGGAGCTGGAAAATCAGGCCTATTTGACCCCGACTACACCAAGGATCTCCTGCGTATGATGGAAGAGTTTCCCCGACTTTTTACCGACAACAGTGCCCTGGCCAGTCCCAACCGTTGGCGCACGATTAAGCCTTTACTCGAGCCCAGCATTCAAGACCGGGTGATTCATGGCAGTGACTTCCCGATCCCATCCGGCGGTTTTGGCCCATGGGTGGGAGGGTTGCTGAGCAGCGAAAACTACCGGGAAGCACGGAACATCTCCAACCCCTTGGAAAGAGACTGTTTCATCAAGCGGGCCGTGGGTTTCGGTGAATCGACATTCTCCAGGCTTTCGGACTTACTGCCCTAAAAGAAATCCCCACCGGTTAAATCGTTTTGGGGAGATGGAGGTTGACCAAAACCACGCCAATCACAATCAGAACCAACCCGGCAACCGCCTGCCATGGAAGACTTTGCCGATAAAGGAAAAGGCCAAAAATTGATACCAGGGCGATACCCAGACCGCTCCATGTCGCGTAAACCACCGCCAACGGTAGATCCTTCACCGCATGTGTCAGCAGGTAAAAAGAAACCAGGTAACAAAGTACCATCCCCCCACTGGGAAGAGCTTTTTTGAAGTTTTCGCTAAGCGGTAAAAGCAAGGTACCGGAAACTTCGAAGAAAATGGCCCCGAAAAGAAAAAGATATGCGTTCATTTACCTACCCTAGCAGGATGCACCGGTTTGGCAATCCACCCCCCATAAGAAATTCGATCTCAACCCTATCCCACTCTTGATGAGCGAACCGGTTTGAGGTATGAATCATTGATCATGCCTGCTCATACCTTCCCCCCCACCCTATTAAAACTCCTGCTTTTGGTGCTTTTTTCCATGCATGGAGCCCAAGCAATCGCCCAAAAGGAATCAGATGCTCCGAATGTAATTCTGGTTCTTGTCGATGATATGGGTTGGATGGACCTCAGTTGTCAGGGTTCGGACTTTTACCGGACTCCCAACATCGACCGGCTCGCGAAGGAAGGGGTCCTATTCACGAACGGATACGCGGCATGCGCCGTATGTTCCCCGACCCGGGCAGCAGTCCAAACTGGACGCTACCCCCATCGTCTGGGAGTGACCGACTGGATACGCTCTCTTTTCCAGAGGGGAGGATTGGGAACACCTGAGAAGAACCCGACGGAGTATGTCGGAGGAAAAAACCGAAAACTCCTATGCCCACCCAATCCCTATTGGATGGAAAGTTCAGAAATCACCCTTGCGGAAGCTCTCGGGGGAAATGGATACAAGACCGCATACATTGGGAAATGGCATTTGGGCGATGAAGCGTGGTATCCGGAAAACCAGGGATACCATCAGAATTTTGGCGGTTGCGACTATGGACAACCCCCCTCCTTCTTCGATCCCTACAACAACCCCAAGCACAAACATCCCACCATTCAGGCAGGGATTCACAAATTGCCCGGGAGAAAGAAAGGAGAATACCTGACCCACCGCGAGGCGGACGAAGCGGCTGCCCTCATCCGAAAATGGAAAGATCAGCCCTTCTTTCTCCAAGTTTCCCATTATGCGGTGCACACTCCGATCCAAGCTATCCAGGAAGTGGCGGATCGATATAAATTCAAAGAGGGGATGACCGAGACAAACCGAAAGTATGCGGCCATGGTGGAATCGATTGACGATTGTATGCGGGATATGCTCGCGGAATTGAAAAAGCACGGAATCGACGAGAAGACCCTGATCATCTTCACCAGCGACAACGGGGGCTTGGACCGAAACGGAAATCCAACCGAAAACGCCCCCCTGCGAAGCGGAAAAGGATACTGCTATGAGGGAGGAATCCGGGTGCCCTTTCTGGTTCGATGGCCTGCTGCTATTCCCCCGGGTGTGGTTTCGGACGCACCGGTCTCTTCTATCGATTTGTTCCCCAGTATCCTCGAAGCGACGGGCACCCAACTCCCCAGGGACCGTCCCATCGACGGATTGTCTTTGATCCAGCATCTTCGTTCGGAAGCTACCAAATCCCTCGGACGGGAAAGTCTTTTTTGGCATTTCCCCCATTATCGTCACGCACCCGGACCCTACTCCATCATTCGCAAAAGGAATTGGAAACTGATCAAATTCTGGGAAGGAATCTACGAGTTGTATGACCTCGACAAAGACTTGGGAGAGACCAAGAACCTGGCCGACCTGATGCCGGAGGTCGTCCGTGAACTTGACCAGGAACTTATCGCCCGACTCCGTAAGGATGAAGCCAAGTTGCCCCGTCCCAATCCCGAGTTTCAAAAGTAGGAAGTGTGAGCGATAAATTTGCAAGTTATAAGCTTTAAAACTACAAATGATTGAACCAGCCCCCAACCGCGTAAAGGACCTCGGCTTACTTTCTCAAAGGGACAACGAACTGTTTCCCTATCCCTCTTCACCCGAAGAGTGGATGAGCTTTGCCCTTTCAGTGGAACAGGTGGCGCACTTCAAGGAACACGGCTACCTCAAGGGCGTACGCATTCTCAATGATCGTCAAATCGGCCAACTGGGCGAAGAACTGGGGGAAATGGTGGACCCAAATCACACGGGTAAAGAATTCTTCTACGAATACCATAGCAATGAGTCGGAAAACTCCGAGGAGGTTCTCTTTCATGCCCTGGGTGCCTGGCGAGTCCGACCGGCTTTCCATGACTTGCTTTGGAACCCTGCCTTCCTTATGCCTGCCTATCAGTTGCTCGGTTCCGATTTCAGGCTCTTTCACGATCAGCTATTCAGTAAACCGGCTAAACATGGAGGGGTGGTGGCCTGGCATCAGGACTACTCCTATTGGACCTGGACCACTCCGATGTCCCACCTGACCTGTTGGATCGGACTGGATGACGCCACCACCGAAAACGGCTGCATGTATTATGTTCCCGGAAGCCACAACTGGGGGCTCCTGGATAAGAAACCAATCGCTGGGGATATGGATGCGATTCGGGATTCGTTGACTTCGGAACAGGTCAAGCAATTTGACAATAAGATCCCCGTCGAAGTGAAGCGGGGAGAAGCCAGTTTCCATCACCCCTTGCTGATGCACGGATCCTACGAGAATCGCTCAGAAAGACGGAGACGAGCCACCTTGATCAATGTCTTTGCCGATGGAGTGGTCAGTAACCGTAAGGATGGAGGAACCCATGCTCCCGGGGCCAAAGGCTATCCATCTATTCCTGCGGGCGAAGCCATGGGAGGCACCTATTACCCTCTGCTGTTCGAAGCCCAAAGGGAGTTGCGTGAATTGACCTCACAACTTCCGCTTATTGATTGAGACTACATGGGTTTAGGCTTGTCCTAAAGAGAGGCTTTGCATCTATTAGAAGAGGTACTCCCATGCGTCCTGCCTTCCATAGAAAAATCTCCTGCGTACAACCTTTTCTTTTGGTCATTGGGCTGAATATTCTCTCCTTTTCATTCTCCTTTGGAAAGGTGGACTTCAATGCGGTAATTCGGCCCATTCTTTCGGATAAATGCTACAAGTGCCATGGTCCGGATGCGAAGAATCAAAAATCTGATTTTCGACTCGATTCTTTCGAGGAAGCCACCAAAGAACATGACGGGTTTGTCGGTTTGACTCCGGGAAACTTGGAGGATTCCGAAATTCATTGGCGTATTCGCAGTGAGGACCCGATTGATGTGATGCCTCCTCCCGAAAGTAAAATGCCCTTATCCCCCGAGGAGAAGGAACTGATTGATCAGTGGATCAAGGAAGGGGCTGAATATGCAGGTCATTGGTCCTTTCAGCTTCTCCCCACCTCCATTGAAGTACCTCCCACTAAACATCCTGAGCCAAGAAACGAAATTGATCACTTCATTGCCCAAGGATTGAATCACTCCCCGCTCCAACCCAGTCCTGAGACTGACAAAACGACCTGGATACGCAGGGTTACTTATGATTTGACCGGTCTTCCACCGTCCCTGGCAGAGGTGGATGCCTTTTTGAGCGACGGGTCCCAGGCATCCTACGAAAAGGTGGTCAACCGTCTGCTCGATACCGACGAGTATGCCGAACGGATGACCTCTGAATGGCTGGATGTGGCCCGCTACTCAGATACTTATGGGTATCAGGTGGATCGGAACCGAAATGTTTGGCCCTGGCGGGACTGGGTCATTCGATCCTTTCGCAGAAATCAACCCTATGACCGTTTCGTGACCGAACAAATCGCAGGGGACCTCATCCCCAACGCAACGCGCGATCAGATCCTCGCAACCTGCTTCAACCGCCTGCATCCCCAAAAAGTCGAGGGGGGTAGCGTGCCCGAGGAATTCCGTATCGAATATGTGGCGGACCGGGTGCATACCTTCGGCACCGCCTTTCTCGGACTGACCATGGAATGCACCCGTTGCCATGACCACAAGTACGATCCGGTCACCCAGAAGGATTACTTCTCACTCTCCGCGTTCTTTAACAACATCGATGAATCCGGGCTTTATTCCTTTTTCACCCAATCCGTGCCCACTCCAACCTTGGAACTGGGCGATCTTCCCAGTGATGAAAAAATTAAATCTGCGGAACAGAGGTTGAAGGATGTCCGTAAATCAGCCGATGCTCAGAATGCGTTTGCCAACTGGATTAAGGAAGTAAAACAAGAAGCAGTCGGCCGTGCCGATTATTTTTCCAAACCAGTCAAAAATTCTGAGCCTAAAGAGGTAGATCCCGACTTCAGTCCGCTTTCCCTCAAGCCGGTCCTGTGGTTCGATGCCGAGGAGTACAATAGCACTTCCGGGACTTGGGCAGACTTGAGTGGCAAACGAAACCATGCCGCCCGGCATGCTTCCCCCAAAGTGAAGACTCATAAACCAAGCGGTTTGCAGGTGGTGAGATATCACTCCCAATCGAATGATTATCATGAATTTAAGGAAATCAAAAATATCCGTACGGTATTTTGGGTAATGAGTAAGACATCCGGTAACTCAGGCTCGCTTCTATGCCACCCGTCCGCTCACCACTTCTATTCAAACGGAGACAAGTTTTGGCATCCAAAACATACTCACGAACACATCCGGAACGGGAACCTGCGGATCAATGGAACGAAAGCGAATGCAGAATCAATCTATCCAAACAAACTGTCCGTGGTCTCCCTCCGAACCACGGGAGATGTGATCGCAAGTCGATTTGGAAGAGACCGTAACCACGGTGGCAAATACAACTGGAACGGTGAAATCGGAGAGCTGATTATATTTTCAGAAGCACTCAAAGATGAGCAGATCGAACAAATCGAAAATCACTTAATTTCTAAATGGAAAGTGATGAACGGGAATGAGAACACCTACGGCATGCCTATGGCCTATCTTTCGTTCGATGATCGTGAAGGAAACCGCTATCCGAACACAGCGGATACTACAAAAGGCACTAGAACCAACGAAAATAATAAGGAAGTGGAGGGGAAATATGGTAAGGCCATCCATTTCACCGGGGACGACGCCCTTACTTTCCCTTCCGGATTCGGAGACTTCAACCGACACCAGACTTTCACGATGGCATTTTGGCTAAAGCCAACCATAGAACACGACCGGGCCGTGGTTGTTCGCCGTTCCAAGGCGTGGACGGATGCAGCCAGTCGTGGGATCGAGCTAGTAATCGAAAATGGACGACTGTCCCCTGCCCTGATTCATTTCTGGCCCGGAAATGCCATCCGTATCCAATCAAAAAGAGTGCTTCCCCTTAACCAATGGACCCATGTCGGACTGACCTACGACGGATCGAGCCGTGCAAGTGGCATACAGCTTTTTGAAAATGGGAAAGTGGCAATCACTGAAGTAATCAGGGATCACCTGACCCGGGAGATCACTGGTGGTGGGGATCCATTTATTGGATTTGCCCAGAGGATGCGGGACCGTGGGTTCAAGAACGGAGTCCTGGATGAATTCTATCTGTTTGACCGGGTAATTTCGGGTTCTGAAATCGAGAAACTAGGAGGAATTCGTGATCAGATTGATGATTCCGCTGTTCGAGGCATCTTTTTTCATTCTGCACACAATCCAAGCGTGTCTGCTAATAACGAGTTGTACAAAGAGAGAAAAAGATTTGGGGACCAACGTCAGCGACTATCCGAAATTATGGTGATGAAAGAAATGCCGATAGTCCGCGAAACTCATATCCTGGAGCGTGGTCACTATGAAAACCGTGGAGAGTTGGTCGATCGGGCGACCCCGGAAGTTCTGCCCCCCTTCCCAGAGAAGGCTCCCGGTGACCGCTTGGGGCTCGCCCAGTGGCTGACCTCGGATGACCACCCCCTGCTCGCCAGAGTAACTGTCAACCGCTATTGGCAGATGATCTTCGGACGGGGTCTTGTTGCCACATCTGAGGATTTCGGATTGCAGGGGAAACCACCCACCCACCCGGACTTGCTTGACTGGTTGGCTCGGGATTTCGTCGATGCAAATTGGAATCTTCATCACTTACTCAAGAAGATGGTACTCTCTCATACCTACAGGCAGGAAAGTAAAATTCTTCCCCTGACGCAGAAAAAGGATCCCGAGAATCTCCTGCTTAGCCGATCGCCCAGCTACCGTATGCCTGCAGAAATGATTCGGGACGGCTTGCTCGCCCAAAGTCAGTTGCTGCATCGGAAGGTCGGAGGAGCCGGATCCAAGCCTTATGATTTAAAAGTGTCCTTCAAACCGATCAACCCCGACAGAGCCCCAAATGTGTACCGACGCAGCCTCTACACCTTTTGGAAAAGAACCGGGCCGACCCCGGTGATGATGGCTCTGGACGCTTCCAAAAGAGATGTTTGCACCGTCCGCAGGGAGCGGACCGATTCCCCCGCCCAGTCCTTGATTCTTTTAAACGGCACTCAATTCGTGGAAGCAGCCCGGGCCTTTGCTGACCACCTCATTCTGAGCCAAAAGACCGATGAACCACAGTCATTAATCAGGAGTGCCTTCCACCAATTGACCAGTCGACCTCCCGGCGAAAAGGAGTTGGCCATCCTGACTCGCCTTTTGAGCGAGCAAATCGAGCATTTTTCCGATCCTGTAGAAGCCGAAAAGTTTCTCAAAGTCGGTTACTTTAAAGCCAAATCCAAGGATTCCGCTCAATTGGCGGCGGTCACCTCTCTGGTCTCCGTGCTGATGAATTTTGACGAAACCCTTTCCAAAAGATAATGAACTCAATCCACTCACCGAACCTTTGTACGGGCCACGAGCTCACTTTCGGAATGGATCGCAGAAACTTCCTGCAACGCTTTGGAGGCGGGCTCGGTGGACTCGCCCTGGCCAACCTGCTTCACGCGGAATCCGGACAGTCCTTACACCATCCTGCGAAGGCCAAACGCGTCATTTATCTCTTTCAATCCGGTGGTCCCTCCCAAATCGACTTATTCGACCATAAGCCACGGCTCAAAGAGGAAACCGGCAGGGAACTCCCTGATTCCGTCCGAAAAGGGCAAAGACTCACTGGAATGTCTGGAAATCAGGCAAGCCTGCCTCTGGTCGGTTCGCCTTTTGCTTTCTCTCAACACGGACAGAGTGGGCAATGGATCAGCGAGATTTTGCCCAATACCGCAAAAGTAGCGGATGATATGTGCATCGTGAATTCGATGTACACCGAGGCCATCAACCACGGACCGGGTGTCACCTTTATGCAAACGGGGTCGCAATTTCCCGGGCGCCCGAGCATGGGAGCCTGGTTATCCTACGGTCTTGGTTCGTCGAATGAAAATTTACCAAGTTTCGTGGTTCTCAAAACGAAAGGAAAAGGTGGTCAGCCTTTGGTATCCAGGCTTTGGGGAAGCGGATTCCTCCCCGGAAAACATGCGGGCACCCGTTTCCGGGCCGATAAGGATGCCATCCTCTACCTCAACAGTCCGGACGGTGTCACCAGCAGGGGAAGGCGGAACATGCTCGACCGCCTCAGGGAATTGCACGAACTACAGCTGGCAAAAACTGGAGACCCAAACCTCGAGACCCGGATCGCCCAATACGAAATGGGCTTTCGGATGCAAAGTTCGATTCCTGAGGTGACTGCAATCGACCGCGAACCCGAATCCACCTTCAAACTCTACGGCGAGGAAGCCCGAACCCCGGGAACCTTTGCCGCTAACTGTCTGCTCGCACGCAGGTTGGCGGAGAAAAATGTTCGATTCATTCAACTCTACCACCCCGGCTGGGACCAGCACGGCGGGTTACCCGGAGGAATAAAAAAACAATGCAAGGAAACCGACCGGGCATCCTATGCCTTGGTTCAGGATCTAAAGCAACGGGGACTTCTTGAGGATACCCTGGTGATTTGGGGAGGAGAATTCGGAAGAACCAACTATTGCCAGGGAAAATTCAACGGGACCAATTTTGGCAGGGATCATCATCCCCGGAATTTCTCAACCTGGTTTGCCGGTGGTGGGATTCAACCCGGTTCGACCTACGGTCAATCGGACGAGTACTCTTACAGTGTCGCGGAAGGCGGGGTTCATGTTCATGATTTTCACGCGACTATCCTCCACCTTTTGGGGATCGATCACGAACGATTGACCTTCCAGTATCAGGGTCGCCATTTCCGCCTGACCGATGTGCATGGCCATGTGGTCAAACCAATCCTGTCCTAAACGCTCAACCAAAAGCGACTCAAAAATCTGATACCTGCCTTCTACAGGTTTACCTGAAGAGGAGGAGATTTCATTTGTGATAGAAGAAAAAAAACACATCATATATTCTTTGCCTTTTCACATTCTTTACACCATGACCCACTTACTCATTCTTCTTGCTGGAATTCTCTCTTTGCTCCTTGCCCAAGCTTCCCACGCCCAGTCCAAGATAACTTTAAACAAAGCGGACGATGTTGTCCTGGTCGGCTCCGGCATGGGATCGCGAATGATTCATTACGGTCATTTTGAGACCGAAATCTTTCTCAGGCACATAACTCATGACCTTACCATCCGAAACCTTTGCGACGAAGGAAACACCCCGGGCTTTCGACCCCATCCCAGTCGGGAACAGGAAGAACAGTACGCGTTTCCTGGAGCCAAAGACCTGATCCACGAAGACCTCAAGGCTCAGTCTAAGCCAAAAGGCCATTTCCCCAGTCCTAGTCAATGGTTGTCGGACTTGCACGCCGAGGTTGTTCTTTGCTTCTTCGGATTCAATTCCTCCTTCGACGGCCCCGTACAGGTCGGAAGGTTCAAGAAAGAACTCGACGCCTACCTGAAGCATCTGAATTCCATGCCTTTTGGCGTATCCACACCTCAAGTCGCTCTCCTTTCTCCCACTGCTGTGGAAGCAATCCCGGGAGTCACCGACGGACGAAGGCAAAACCGCAACCTCAGCCTCTATGTTGAGGCTATGAAACAAACCGCTCAGGCCAACAAGGTTCTGTTCGTTGACTGCTTCACTCCTTCCCAGAAATGGTATGAGGACGGGAAAAGACACAGCGTAGACGGTGCTCTTTACAATGACTACGGGTACCGTAAGCTCGCCAAATTTCTCAGCGATTCAATTTTCACAGCCTCCAAGCCGAAGGATTCAGTCCGCACCTCCGTGCACAAGGCGGTCATGGACAAGAATTACTTTTGGCTGAATGATTATAAAATACCCAATGGTGTGCACGTCTATGGGCGTCGATACAACCCATACGGCCCGCAAAATTATCCCTTTGAAATTGAAAAAACCAGAGAGTATACGGTTAATCGGGACCAAGCAATTTGGGCGACCCTGCAAGGAAAACCTTTCGACCTCGCTGAAGCCGATGCCAAAACTTCTGATCTTCCCGAGGTTCCCACCAATTACCTGCCCCCGACCAAAAACAGCAAAAACGGACTTGTGGAGTACACCCCCGGTCCCCAGGCGCAAACCAAAATCGAAGTCGCCAAGGGCTACAAGATTGAACTGTTTGCGGATGAAAAAACTTTTCCTGATTTAGCCAACCCTGTACAACTCGCTTTTGATAACAAAGGAAGACTCTGGGTCGCCACAATGGCCAGTTATCCGCATTACCGGATCGGAGATCCTCTTCCCAAAGATAAGCTGATCATTTTCGAAGACACGGACAACGATGGCAAGGCGGACAGACAGATCAACTTTGCGGACGATCTTCACATTCCCATCGGTTTCGAAATCGCACATGATGGTGTTTATGTTTCCCAAAGTGGGAGCTTAGTTTTTCTGCAAGACACGGATGGGGACGACAAATACGACCAGCGTGAAGTTTTACTCTCCGGATTCGATGACCACGACACTCATCACGCGATTTCCTCCTTCTGCGCCGATCCATCCGGTGCCATTATCATGAGCGAAGGCATTTTTCTCCATAGTCATGTGGAAACCGCCTTTGGTCCCCAACGAGGTTCGAACGGCGGATTTTTCCGCTACGATCCACGCACTCGAAGGCTCCTACGCCATGCCCAATTTACCATCCCTAACCCTTGGGGTGTGGCGGTGGATGCCTACGGACAGGAACTCTTCCTTCACACCTCGGGCACCAGCATGTCCTGGATGCTGCCCGGTATGGTCAAGGCACGATATGGAGCCAACCTCAAGGCTCCCGACCTGCTGAAGACCAACAAGGTTCGGCCGACCTCAGGGATTGAGTTCGTATCCAGCAGACATTTCCCGGATGAGGTTCAGGGTGATATCCTGATTAACAATAACATCGGATATCTTGGAGCGAAACAGCATAAAGTGATCGATCAAGACCCGGGTTTCACTACCGAATACCGCCAGGATCTTTTCGTTTCCAAGGACCTCAACTTCCGTCCCACTGATCTCGAATTCGCTCCGGATGGCTCTCTCTATGTGGTCGATTGGCAAAATGCATTAATTGGCCATATGCAACACAATGCCCGCGACCCGAACCGCGATCACAAACATGGCCGAATCTACCGGGTCACCTACCCTTCCCGCCCGCTGGTCAAACCCGCCAAAATCCATGGAGCGAGCATTGAGGAATTGATTGGGAATTTGGAACTGCCCGAATTGAGAACCCGCTACCGGACCCGCCGTGAGTTACGGGGTAGAGACTCCGATGCGGTCGCTCAAGCGGTTACGGCTTGGGCCCAAGGCAAGGACGAACGCCTCCAATTGGAGGCTCTCTGGGTCACTTGGGGAGCGGGGAAACTCGACCAAGCTCTCCTGCAAAAATTGCTCCAATCCACCGATCACCGACTGCGCTCGGCCGCCCTGAATGTTCTGCGTTTCAATTACTCAAGCGTGCCTGAAGCTCAAAGTCTTCTGGCTCAGGCTGCATCCGATTCGCACGGCCGAGTCCGCATGACCGCCGCGGTCACCGCTTCCTATCTACCCCGTAAAGTGGGCTTGGATATCCTGAAATCAGTTACCCAAAACGAAATCAACCAAACTTACAAGCAGACCTATGATTTCGTCGCTGAGGTGCTGAACCGAAAACCTGCGGAATCAGACGAAAAAGAAAATAAGGGCATCCAAAAATCCGGAATTATCTCTGACACCAAAGGCCTAACCACCGTTCGAATTGGCACACTGGTCGAAAAAATGAAGTACGACACCCCCACCCTTTCCGTTCAGGCAGGTAAAAAAATCAGACTCCTTTTTGCCAATCCAGACTCCATGCCCCACAACATCGTGTTGGTCAATCCGGGCAAAGCGGACTCCGTAGCCATGGAAGCCCTCAATTTGGGTGCAAAAGGATTCGACTTGGCTTTTATTCCCCCCAGCAAGGATATTATTTGGGCAAGCAAACTCTTGAACCATGATGAAGAACAGATCATTGAATTCAAGGCACCTGCTAAACCCGGAGACTACCCGTATGTATGCACTTTTCCGGGACACCATATTCTCATGCGGGGAACCCTAAAAGTGGTTAACTAATATGTGGAGCCCATTCCCAAGGCGAAGCCTTAAATCAGCACCCCGTTGGGTCTCCTATCCAGTTTTAGTATAAGTGGTCCCCCAGTCATCCTTCGATCTTTTGGATTGAAGTCAGTATCCTTTGCCATCCATAGTGGAATCTTTAACTGCCCAAAACGAACATTATGGAAGTCCTCATCTTTCCCGACGCCACCTCCCTCGCACGCAAGAGTGCGGATTTAGTCGAATCCCAAATTAAGACCTTTCCGGACTCCGTACTCGGACTGGCTACTGGATCTACTCCCCTTGGCTTGTATCAAGAGCTAATCAGGAGACATCAGCAAGAGGGTCTCAGCTTTGCGGGCGTAAAAACTTTCAATTTGGACGAATATGTGGGAATCGCATCAAATCACCCGCAAAGCTATCGAACCTTTATGGATGAAAACCTTTTCGACCGGATCGATATTGAAAAATCCAATACTCAGGTACCGGATGGAATGGCGGAAAACCCTCTTGAAGTCGGCCCTGCTTATGAGCAAAGCATTCAAGAAGCTAGAGGGATCGACCTGCAGGTACTTGGGGTGGGAACCGACGGACACATTGGTTTCAACGAACCCACCTCCAGCCTGAAATCGATCACCCGGGTCAAGACCCTGACCAAGCAAACCATTGAAGACAATTCCCGCTTTTTCGAGCCCGGCGAATTTCAACCCAAGCTTGCCATCACTATGGGTATTCAAACCATTCTCGACGCCCGACGAATTCTGCTTCTTGCACATGGAGAGAACAAGGCGGAAGCGATTCGGGACATGGTGGAGGGCCCACTCTCCGCATTTTGCCCCGCCTCCGCTCTGCAATTTCACCAGAGAACCACTGTACTGATTGATGAAGCGGCCGCGTCTAAACTCGCTTTGGGCAACTATTATAAGTTTGTGGGCGAAATGCAGGATGAACTCGTCCGCACGCATCGCCCATCCGACTGGATTTCAAGATAACTCTCTTACCCTATTATGAGCGAAACAATCAAAGTCCTCGTGGTCGGAGCCGGAAACATGGGACGCTCCCATGCTCTCGCCTACGCATCCATTCCCGAATTTGAACTTGCCGCGGTTTGCACCCGCAAAGCCCAGTCCCGAGCCCAGCTCATGGCCGAACTCCCAGAGGGAACTCCGGAGGCAAACGATTATGGACAAGCCCTGTCGGAGCTGAAACCCGATGCCGTCTGCATATCGACCTATCCCGATACCCACTACCCCTTTGCCAAAATGGCCCTGGAGGCGGGGTGTCATGTGTTCACCGAAAAACCACTTGCCGAAAGCGCCGAGCAATGCGGTGAACTCGTCGAGCTTGCCCGCTCAAAGAATAAGGCCTTGGTGGTTGGCTATATTCTTCGCCAGCATCCGAGTTGGATCAAGTTCGTGGAAGTCGCCAAGACCCTTGGTAAACCGTTGGTCATGCGGATGAACCTGAACCAGCAATCTTACGGCAAGAATTGGGAGACCCATAAAAGCTTGCTGTCCTCGATCTCCCCAATCGTCGATTGTGGGGTGCATTATGTCGATGTGATGTGTCAGATGACTGAATCCAAGCCCAGCCGGGTTTCCGGACTTGGTGCCCAACTCACCGATGAACTTCCAAAGGATAAGATCAATTACGGTCATTTGCAGGTTAGCTTTGAGGATGGCAGCGTAGGATGGTACGAAGCAGGTTGGGGGCCAATGATGAGTGAGACCGCCTTCTTCGTGAAAGATGTGGTCGGACCTTTGGGAAGCGCCAGTATCGTGGCCGTAGATGCCTCCTCGCGGGGAAAATCCTCCACGGTGGACGCTCATACTCAAACCGAACGCATCCTCGTACATAAAAGTACTCGAAACGCTGAAGGCGAACTTGAGGCCAGCGACGAATTTATCGAATTAGAGGACGAACCTGATCATGATGAACTTTGCCGAAGGGAACAGTTGTTCTTTCTTCAAGGCATCCTAGGGAAATCCGATCTAACCGAGCATCAGGACAGCGCCATACGGGCAAGTGAGATCGTCTTGGCCGCCGATGAATCCTATCGATCCGGTGAAATGATTCGACTTTGATTCTTCATTCACGCCCTTCCCCTCTTTGCAATTTTTCATTTTGAAGAAGTTTTGATTGTACGGCACCGTTTCATGCCTAGGTTAAGCGTATGTGCTCGTACCGCACCAAGCACCTGTCATTAAAGCTGATTCCCGTTCTGCTTGTATCAGCCTGTCATTCTTTTGCTTGGGGAGTTGATTTTACCAATCAGGTTCGTCCCATTCTCTCGGAATATTGTTTCCACTGTCACGGACCCGACAAAAGCACCCGGGAGGCTAAACTCAGACTGGATCTATCCGAGGGGGCCCTCGCAGATTTAGGAGGATATTCCGCGGTGATTCCCGGCAAACCCGGAGAAAGCGAACTGGTCTTCCGCCTGCACAGCGAGGACGAGGATGAATTAATGCCCCCTCCTGAAACCGGGAAAACCCTGACCGAGGAACAAAAGAAAATCCTCGAGGACTGGATTCGGGAGGGTGCGGAATACGAAGAACATTGGTCCTTTCTGCCCATCGACGACCCCCAGATCCCCGGGAAAAACGCCAAGACACAATCCGAGCATCCCGTCGACCGATTCCTCGCCCGAAAACTTTTGAACGAACCCTTTTCCTTCTCTGATGAAAGCGATCCCGTGACTTTGTTACGCCGGCTTTATTTCGATTTGGTGGGCATGCCCCCCACTCCCGAGGAAGCGAAGGGTTTTCTGACAAACCCCTCCTTGGAAGGCTACGATAAACTCATCGACCGGCTTTTAATGGATCCCCGGTTCGGAGAAAGAATGGCGGTGCATTGGTTGGATTTGGTCCGATACTCCGATACCATCGGATACCACAGCGACAATTTCATGGAAGTTTCCGCCTACCGGGACTATGTGATTCAAGCCTTCAATGAAAACCTGCCCTATGATCAGTTCGTGATCGAGAACCTCGCCGGTGATCTGATTCCGGAAGCCACCCAGAAACAGAAGATTGCCTCCGGATACAATCGTCTGCTTCAGACCACCCAGGAAGGAGGTGCCCAAGCAGCTGAATACAAGGCAATCTATCAGGCGGACCGGGTCCGTAACTTTGGCATTGTCTGGCTGGGTGCCACCACCGGCTGTGCTCAGTGTCATGACCACAAGTACGATCCGTTTACCATCAAGGACTTTTACTCGCTCGCTGCATTTTTTGCCGACCTCAAAGAAAAACCCGTGGGAAGAAGGAACCCCAACCTCTATCTTCCCACTCAGGAACAGAGCGATAAACTTGAGGACCTGGAGAAGGCCAGGCACGAATTGGAGCAAGAGACGAAAAAGACAAAAAACCGTTTGGCAAAAGAAAACAAAAACCTTCTGGCAAGCTTGAAAAAAGCTCTAAGCGGCTTTTCCTATACTGAACCGAAAGATACGGATGCCCAACTAAGCGAACGGATTTGGGTGGATGACTCAGCCCCTGCCGATGCTCAACTTTCCGGAAAGTGGGAGCTGGCCAACCACCCCGTTTTCTCAGGAACCAAGTCCATCGTCCGTACGGGAAAGGGTAATAACCAGCATTACTTCATTCAATCGAAGTCCCCCCATGTAGTGGTTTCCGGGGAAGACGAATTCTTCGCCTATGCGTACCTCGACCCCGAGAATCCACCCAGGCAAATCATGTTGCAATTCAATGATGGGGCGTGGGGACACCGGGCCTATTGGGGAGAGTCCCTGATTCCCTACGGTCAGGAAAACACTGTGAGTCGCGTAAAGATGGGTCCGCTCCCCGCATTGGGGCAATGGGTTCGTTTGTCCATCCCTGCCCAAAAGATTGGCTTGAATCCAAAGGATCAAGTCAATGGAATCGCGTTCACTCAATGGGATGGAACGATGTATTGGGATAAAATAGGAGTGATTGCTAAGATCGACCCTAGGAAGGACCCTCATCTCTCACTCCGGGCATGGACTACTCAAGCAAAGAAAGACGGAACCTTGCCTGTTAAAATTCAAAATGCCGCCAAAAAAGCCGCCAAGGATCGCTCCACAGAGGAATCCAAACTTTTGGAAACGCACTTCATTCTGCACCAGTATCCGGGGATTCCGGATGAGACTCTCGTATTCAGGAAGAAACTCCAGGCCAACAAAACCAAGCTTGATCAAAAGACAGCTGAAGTGGAAAAATCCCAAAAGGAGATTGAGAACCATCGAAAAACCATTCGTACGATGCTGGTTTCAGAAAGTGAAAACTCGGCTATGGTGCGGATCCTTCCCCGAGGAAACTGGTTGGATGAGACAGGGGAAGAGGTGCAACCTGCGATTCCCGAGTTTATGGGAAAACTGCAAACCGGAGAGCGCCGGGCCAACCGAATGGATCTCGCTCAATGGATCGCCTCGCCGGACAACCCTCTGCCTGCCCGCGCTTTCGTCAATCGAATCTGGAAGTTATTCTTTGGTTATGGAT
>OZSS01000523.1_pt1 | contig 18348 bp, 16 predicted proteins | sample 1779911 | NCBI WGS metagenome assembly OZSS01 (sample SAMEA2603589, study PRJEB24840) | metagenome | biome: Water; feature: Photic zone; material: Seawater sample | place: Mediterranean Sea | collected 2013-11-12 | depth 10 m | reverse complement strand
GCTTTTTTAATAACTGATTTAGCAAATCGATCTTATGGAAAATTAGTTGCAAGAAAAATTGTTTATATTGGTTTTGCAATAGGAATTAGTTTTACTCTTATATTCTCAACAAATTTTGCAGATTTAATTTCAGTAAGAATTGCAATTGGATCTGGAACAGCCTTTTTAGTCGCTCAACTATTAGATGTCCAAATATTTGATAAATTAAGAAAAAGAGAGTGGTTCATTGCTCCTTTAACATCATCCTTAATTGGATCTACAGTCGATACATTTTTGTTTTTTTCAATATCATTTTATGCAACGGGTATTCCTTGGGTTACTTTATCTTTAGGAGATTTAGCAGTTAAGATATTAGTTGCTCTTGTAATGTTAATCCCGTTCAGAATTCTTCTTGGTACTTTAAAGCCAGTATAGTTTAGATTTTGGGCTCTGGTTGTGTCATACAATGAATAGCTCCAAAACCCCAAATGAGTTTAGTGCAATCAATTGGTACAATTTTTTTATTTTTAAAAAATTTTTTAAAAATTAAAATTACTTTTTTATCATTTTTGTCTTTAAAGATTGGTAATAGTACTATTTTATTGGCAATATAAAAATTCAGATAACTTGCAGGAACTCTTACTTTTTCAATATACATAGGCTTAGGCATTGGTACTTCAATTATTTTAAATTTTCTTTTATTTATATTTTTAGCGTTCTTTAAAATATTTAAATTTTTTTTTAAATTTTTATAATTCTTTTCATTTCTATTTTTTTCGACTGCAGTCATAATTACATCTTCAGAGACAAACCTTGAAATATCATCGATGTGTCCGTGAGTATCGTCTCCTTTAATCCCCTTATTAAGCCAAATGAAATTTTTAACATTTAAATATTTGCTTAATGTTTTTTCTAATGATTTTTTTGTAATCCCAGGATTTCTTTCTTGTACTTTGCTTAAAAGACATTCCTTCGTTAGAAGAACCGATCCTTTACCATTGACATCTATAGCACCTCCCTCCAATACTAATTGTTTTGACTTATTATTAATCTCAACAACAGGATCTATTTTTTTTACTTTAGTTAATTTTGATAATTTATTATTGATATTGTTGTCTTTCTTATAATCTTTGTATTTACTCCATGCATTGAATTTAAAATTTACAATCAACTTTTTTTTGGTCTTTTCATTTATTATATATATTGGACCAGAGTCTCTTAACCAAATCCGATTAGTGGTTATTTTGTAAAAAATAATATTTTGTAAGTTATTAGGAAATTTACTTAATAAATTTATAATTTTTTTTTTATCGTTATAATTATTTATTAATAAATTTATTTTTTGTGATCTTGATAATTCACTTATTATTTGTGTAACTATTTTTGGGATATTTTTAAAAAGACCAGGCCAATCACTTTTGTTGTATGGCCAAGCTATCCATACACTTTCTTGCAACTCCCATTCTGCAGGCATTCTGTAGCCAATGAGAGATAAATTATTATTCATCTTTAGGATTTTTTAGAAGTCCTTTGTAATAATCTATTCTTCTATCTCTTAAAAATGGCCAATGATTTCTAGCTGTTTCAATTTTATTTAGATCAATGCTAGTAATTAAGATTTCCTCTTTATCTGATTTTGACTTCGCAATAATATTTCCACTGGGATCGATAATCATTGAGTTACCCCAAAAGTGTATTTTTCTTTTTCCAGTTTTCTCTAAACCAATTCTATTTATAGCAGCAACAAATACCCCATTTGCTATGGCGTGAGATCTTTGGATAGTTATCCATGCATCTAATTGGGATTTTCCAAACTGTTTTTTCTCTTTAGGGTGCCAACCAATCGCTGTTGGATAAAATAAAATTTCTGCTCCTTTTAGCGTTGTCAGTCTCGCAGCTTCTGGAAACCATTGATCCCAGCAAATCAAAGAACCAACTTTTCCGTATTTTGTTTTTGTAGATTTAAAACCTAAATCTCCTGGAGTGAAGTAGAATTTTTCATAATAACCTGGATCATCTGGAATATGCATTTTTCTATACTTTGATATTATCTTACCCTTGTCATCAATTACAATGCTTGTGTTATGATAAAAACCAGTAGTCTTTTTTTCAAATAAAGAAATCATTAAAACAACAGAAAGTTCTTTGGCTAATTTACAATATATATCTGATAATCTACCTGGAATTTTTTCTGCTAACTTAAACTTAGCATGATTTTCACTTTGACAAAAATATGGAGATAAAAATAGTTCAGGAAGACATATTATTTTTGCTTTTTTCTTTGCTGCTTCTTTAATCTTAATTACAGAATTTTCTATATTTTTATTTTGATTATCAAAAACTTTAGTTTGAATTAAACCAATTGTAGTTTTTTTTACCATGAATTATTTAAAAATATTTGAAAAATTTTTCCGATCTCTACTCTTCCATTCCCCTCTATGATAAGCATCACTAGCTATTAGAGGTAAAACGCTTGTAGCTTCTGCAAAAACCATTTGTTCTTTCGTGATATCAACTTTACCCCACGAACTTGCCTCTTTTAGAGTAGAGCTACTACATGCTCCATCTCTACTATCTGCAACGGTAATTTGAACAGCATACTTGTGCATATCAACATCTTTTCCTAAAAGTTCTGCACATATAACTGTATCTTGAATAAAGTTTTTTGGTACCCCACCACCGATCATGAATAACCCTGAGCCTTTGGATTTAATCTTTATTTCTGTAAGTTCTCTAAATTCTCTAACAGAGTCGATTGTCATATGTTTCTTCGGATTTTTTTCTTGGTGCATCACCAAACCAAATCCTGCACTTGAATCTGTAAAAGCAGGGCAGAAAATTGGAACATCATTATCAAATGCTGTTTCAATTAACGAAGCTTTCTTTTTTGAGTTCTTTTTCAGATATTTTCCCATTTCATGGATAAATTCTCTGGATGTGTAACTCTTTGGTTCTAAAGTATTTGCTATTTCACATATAATTTTGTCACACATTTGAAGCTCTTCCTCATCAATGTAAGTGTCGTAAATCCTATCAATATAGTTATTTCTTAACTCGGTATCGTCTTGAAACTGTGAGCCCTGGTAATGTTTAAACCCTAGTGCTTCAAAAAAATCCATATCTACAATTGAAGCTCCAGTTGCAACAATGGCATCGACCATATTATATTTAACCAAATCCTTATAAATACTCATACATCCTGCAGCTGATGTTGATCCAGCTAGAGTAAGAAAAATTGTACAATCTTTATCTTTCAACATTTCATTAAAAATATTTGCTGCATTTGCTGTCTCTCTAGATACAAATGACATTTTATCCATTGAAGAGATTATTTTCCTTGCATCAAAAGAGGTGATATCAATGTGTTCAACTGGATTTTTTAAGAAATCTTTTTTACTATTGTGACCCAAGTTTTTTTGGTCTGACATTAAGCAACCATGTTAGTTTTGTTGCTTTCTTTATTGTACATCGTCATTAAAGGTTTATCTTCAACTTCATAAATTTCATTTGAATAATATCCATTAAACTGTGTCCTAAAAGTTAATCCGTAAGCTCCAAGTTGACCAAGTTCTATATAATCATTCTCTTTAATATTATTTGGAAGCAAGAAAGGACCCTTCATGTAATCCATACTATCACATGTTGGTCCAAAGAAATCAAAAGCTGTAAGTTTTTTAGAAATAATTTTATTTGAATTTTCTTTAATCATTTTTGAAGGATAAACAATATTAGGAGTTCCAGCATCAAAAAGAGTACCATAGGTCCCATCATTAATATAAAGTTTTTGTTTTTTTCTTAGATTAACTTTTACAATTGTCGATCCACTTTCTGCAACTAAAGCTCTACCAGGTTCACAAATTATTTTTGGTAACTTATCAAGTTTTAAATTATCTAAACTTTTTTTGATTTCATTAAAATAACTGTCTAGGGATTGAGGAATTAAATCAGGATAGATGGTTGGAAATCCACCTCCCACATTAATGTAGTCAGGAATAATTTTTGTTTTTTTTATTATATTTCCAATCTCACTTATACCTTTCGCATAAGAAATTGGATGCATACATTGGGAACCAACATGAAAACTTAAACCAATTTTTTTTGCATGTTGTTTTGCTAATCTTGTTAGTCCAACAGCTTCAGATGTTAATGCTCCAAACTTTTTAGATAAATCTATTTCAGCGTGTTCATTTGAAACCGCTACTCTTACAAATAATTCTAAATCTTTTGCGCTATTTGTACTTTCTATAATTTTAATTAGTTCATCTTTAGTGTCTAATGAAAAAGTTTTTACACCATAGTTAAAATATGCTTCTTTTATACTTTCTCTGCTCTTTACAGTATGCATATATGAACATTTTGCATTCCGACTAAAATTTCTTATACTTTTAATTTCCTCGATTGATGCAACGTCGAATTGCTCAATCCCTGAGCTTATTATAGTTTTAATTACTTCTGGATGAGGATTTGTTTTTACTGCATATAAAATATCCCCAGGAAATTTCTTCAAAAAATATTTTACAGCTGATTCTATCGAGTTCTTCCTGATACAGTATATTGGTTTTTCAGGTTTCAGTTGATTTATAAGTTCCACAACTGATTTAAATTTTTGCATTTTAAATGCCTCCAAAAAAAATTTAATAAAAAAAAGCTTTTTTTAAAAACTTTAATATTTTGTCGCGTATAAAGTAATGATCACCAATGTAAAGCAAATAATTCAGGACAGTATTGACAAATAATCATATATTGTAAAATTTAATTCAGTTACCATATGTAGTTTATGAAAGAACAAACTACTCTTCAAAACCTGAGTGATTTTGAGAATAAATCACTATTAATATGTGATGATGACAATCCCTTTAGAGAAAGGTTGGCAAGAGCAATGGAAAAAAAGGGTTTTGAAGTTTTTCAAGCAGAGAGTGTGCAAAAGGGAGTAGAGGCTGTAAAATCAAAAAAACCTGGATTTGCTGTAGTAGATTTGAGGCTTGGTGATGGAAATGGTCTTGAAGTGGTAAAAGAAATTCAAACCTCAAATAATGATAGCAGAATTATAATGCTAACTGGATATGGAAACATTCCAACGGCAGTAGCTGCTATTAAAGAAGGTGCAATTGATTATCTTGCAAAGCCAGCTGATGCCGAGGATGTAGAAAAAGCTTTACTGGCAGATCCGTCAAAAAAAGCAGCTCCTCCAGAAAATCCTATGTCTGCTGATAGAGTAAAATGGGAACATATTCACAGAGTGTTTGAACTTTGCAATAGAAATGTATCTGAAACTGCACGAAGACTTAAAATGCATAGAAGAACCCTGCAAAGAATTCTTTCGAAAAGATCCCCTAGATAAATTTTCGAATTTTTACAATCTGTTTAGCTAATAAGGCTAAAATGCTAATTTTGAATATTTCAGCTAACAAAAAAGGTTTAGCTCCTAATGCAAATATAGGTTTGTCCCATCCAATTAATGTTCCTAACCACAATAATCCCAAAATATATATAGTTGAGGTTGCAAGTACCAGTTTGCCCAATATAACAAAATAACTGTCCTCAAACTTAATCATAGAGGCTAAATAGCAAGCAATTAAAAATCCAATTAAATACCCCATAGTTGGACCAGTAAAATATAAAAGTCCAACACCCTTTTCTGGAGAATTAGAAAATACTGGTAATCCTACAATTCCCTCTAATAAATATAATCCAATAGTAGCCAATCCAACTTTATAACCTAAGCTAATTCCTAAAAATAAGACCACAAAAGTTTGCATAGTCATAGGAACTGGGTAGAAAGGAATTTTTATTTTTGCAGAAATAGTTAAAGCTATTGAGCCAAGCAATATAGCTAACAAAGATTTAATTACTTTAGGTTGTGTAAGACTTTTTGTTAATTCCATGAAATGAATAATACTCTTAAATGTTAATATAATCTAGTGATTAGTAGATTAAATTAAAGTTTAGACTATATTGAGTATAAACAATTACATAATCTAATGAGTAAAATTCAAAAAACTGATCACTTTTATCTGATCGATGGTTCAGGATATATCTTTAGAGCTTATTACGCATTACCACCATTAAGTAGAAAAAGTGATGGGCTGCCAACAGGAGCTGTTAGTGGTTTTTGTAGTATGCTTTTTAAACTTTTAGAGGACTCAAAATCAGATCAGAATTTGCAAAAACCAACTCATTTTGCAGTAATTTTTGACTCAGCTAGGAAAACATTCAGAAATGATATTTACAGTGACTATAAAGCGAACAGATCTGAGGCACCTGATGATTTAGCGCCTCAATTTGAATACATTAGGAAGTCTGTTTTGGCTTTCAATTTACCCTCTGTAGATTTACCTAATTATGAAGCAGATGATTTGATTGCAACTTATGTAGATCAAATACTTAAAAAAGGTGCTAGGGTTACAATTGTTTCATCAGATAAAGATTTAATGCAATTATATCAAAAAAACGTTCGTATTTTTGATCCAATGAAAAATAAATTTATAACTGAAGAAGATGTTTTTAAAAAATTTGGTGTTGATGCTTCAAAAGTAATAGATGTTCAGTCTTTAGCGGGAGATAGTAGTGATAATGTTCCAGGTGTGCCCGGAATTGGCGTAAAAACTGCTGCTGAGCTGATTAATAAATATGGCACCTTAGAAAAATTATTGAAATCTGCTCATGAAATCAAACAAAACAAAAGAAGAGAAACTCTCTTAGAAAATAAGGATAAAGCATTAATTAGTAAAAAACTTGTAACCTTAGACCATAAATCGCCGATAAAAAGAGAGCTAAGTGAGTTTGAATTAAAAAGTATCGATAAAGATAAATTATATAAGTTTTTAAGAGAGATGGAATTTAACAGATTATTAAGTTCTGCTATTTCAGCATATGGTGAGCCAGTTTTAACAAGCTCTTCTCCAGAAATTAAAAGTATAGAAAAGCAAAGTCCAATTAATAATAAAAATTATCATTTAATCTCAAATCCAGATGAAATCGATGAGTGGGTCAAGGAGGCTGAAGAATTAGGAGAGGTTGCCGTTGATACTGAAACAAACTCTCTAGATCCTCATCAAGCAGAGCTTGTAGGAATCTCACTTTCACCAAAAATAGGTAAGGCCTGCTATATTCCAATTGGTCACAAGTCATCAAAATGTATTAAAAAAGATATTGTTATTAAAAAATTAAAAAAATTATTAGAGGACCCAAGTGTTAAAAAAATTGGTCAAAATATAAAATTTGATTTTATAGTTTTTTTTAAACACGGCATAACATTGTCCGCTATGGAAGATACAATGTTGATGTCTTATGTTTTAGATGCAGGTAAAAATAGACATAATATGGATACATTATCAGAGTTACATCTTGGACATAAAACGATCTCTTTTAAAGAAATGGTGGGTACTGGAAAAAAAGAAATCAATTTTAGTGAAGTAGAAGTTGATAAAGCAAAAGATTATGCAGCTGAGGATGCTGATGTAACTTTTAGACTTTATAAGAAATTTCTTAAAAATCTAAAATCTGAAAAACTGATTAATATTTATGAAATCTTTGAAAAGCCATTAATCAAAATTCTTGCATTTATGGAAATAGAAGGTGTTGAGATTGATAGTAAGTTTTTGCAATCTCTCTCTAAAAAATTTGAAAAAAAAATCCTAAAATTAGAAAAAGACATATTTAAAATTTCAAAAAAAGAGTTTAACATCGGTTCACCCAAACAATTAGGTGAAATCATTTATAATGATCTTAAAATAGCAGGTTTAAAAAGAACAAAAAAAGGTGGATTTGCAACAAGTGCCTCTGTTTTAGAGGATTTAGCTTTTAAGGGTAATAAATTTCCAAAATTAATCTTAGACTGGAGACAGTTATCAAAATTAAAAAATACTTACTCAGATGCATTACCTGAGCACGTAAATCCAACAACAAAAAGAGTACACACATCTTTCTTATTAGCAGCCACCACGACGGGAAGGTTAGCTTCAAGCGATCCTAATCTACAAAATATTCCAATTAAATCAGATGACGGCAAAGATATAAGAAAAGCATTTAAGGCTAAAAAAGATCATTTATTAATTTCTGCAGATTACAATCAAATTGAAATGAGAATTCTTGCTGATTTAGCTGATGTTAAAGAGTTAAAAAAGGCATTTAAAAATGATGAGGACATTCATTCCTTAACAGCTAGCCAAATATTTAATATCGATATCAAAAAAGTAAATCAAGATCACAGAAGAAAAGCCAAGGCTATCAATTTTGGAATAATTTATGGAATTTCTCAATATGGTTTAGCAAAACAAATTAATGTAACAAACTATGAAGCTGAAGAATTTCTAAATTCATACTTTGGAAAATTTCCAGAAATTAAAGTCTATATGGATAATACGATTAAATTTTGTAGAAAAAGTGGTTACGTGAATAATATTTTTGGAAGAAGATCACATTTTAATGGGATAAATGATAAAAATTTTAATGTAAGAAATTTTCAAGAACGTGCTGCAATTAATGCCCCAATACAAGGATCGGCCTCGGAGATAATGAGATTAGCCATGATAAGATTAGATAAAAAGTTATCTGAAAGTAAAATTACAAAACCAAAAATGTTACTACAAATTCACGACGAATTAATCTTTGAAGTTCCAAAAAAAGATGAAAAGTTGATGACCAAAATAATAAAAAATGAGATGACAAGTGTAGCTCAAAGTGACTTTCACTCATTTTCTACCCCCTTAACAGTTGATGTTAATGTAGGTGATAATTGGGGAATGCTTCATTAATTTAATCTCGTTGCCCAATTTAGGCCAATTTAGTATTTTTAAGTTAAATATATGCAGAAACAAACAATAGCTCTAATCGATGATGATAGAAATATACTTACAAGCTTAAGTATCGCTTTGGAGAAAGAAGGGTTTAAAGTTCAAACTTACATAGATGGAGAGAGTGCGTTAATTGGGCTAACAAGAATGCCACCTGATCTTGCAGTTATTGATATTAAAATGCCAAAGATGGATGGAGAGGAATTACTAAAAAAACTTAGAAAAAAAACCTCTTTACCAGTAATTTTTTTAACATCCAAAGATGATGAAATTGACGAGCTTTTAGGTTTGAAACTAGGTGCAGATGATTTTGTAAAAAAATCTGGAGGCTTTTCTATAAAAGTTTTAATTGAAAGAATTAGAGTTCAGTTAAGAAAAAAAGATTCTAAAAATATTTTAGAGGAAAATAAAAGCTTAATTTCTCATGGAAGATTAAAATTAGACCCATCTCAGCTTGAATGCGAATGGAATGGAAAACCATTACCAGATAAACTAACAACAACAGAATTCTTAATTGTTAAAGAGTTAGCAAAAAGGCCAGGCATAATTAAGGAAAGAGCGCAATTAATGGATATTGCCTATAGGGAAGATACCGATATAGAAGATAGAACAATCGATAGTCACGTTAAGAGAATTCGTAAAAAATTTAAAAAAGTAGACCCTGATTTTTCAGCTATTGAAACTAGATATGGTAGTGGATATAGATGGAATGTTAGCTGATGTTTAGTAAATACTTAAAAACCCTTTCAATATTAAAAAAATTCCTATTCATTAATTTTGTAATTTTTACCATTATTGGATTATTTACAATAGTTTACTTAAATAGTATCCAGCCAAATCTAGTAAAAAAAAAATCTGAAAATCATATCAAAATTATAGATAATACAATTGATAACCTTACAAGATTAAATGTAAAGTTTGACACCGAGGATATAAGAAAATTTTTATTTTCTACTAGATTTATATTTCAAAATTTAGATAGAGTAATTTTTTTTGATAACGACTTAAATCTTATAGGAGACACAGATACATTAGATCTTGATCCTAGATCATTCTCAACAAGAATAGATGAAATTGAGTTTGAAAGTTTAAATGAAGAAAAAAATGAACAAAATATTGAAGAAAAAAATATTAATATTGATCAAGAAAAGTCAGTATCTTTAAAAGACATTTTAACAGATTATTCAAAATCAGACAAATTTGGAAATCCATATACTTTCATTCAGGAAAATTTTAATCAGTTTAAATTAACGACCATAAAAGATGTTGAAAGAGATGGATCAAAAGTGGGGTATTTGGCAATAACAGAGATCGCCAATGATATTAAAACTGCAACAGATGAGAGAAAAGCTTTTGTGATCAGAACAGCTATATCTGTTGGATTTGTAATTTTAATTTTTTCTTTTGTACTAAGTAGATATTTTATCAAACCTATTCAAAATTTAGTTAATTATACAAAGCTTATTAAAGAAAAAAATCAGGCCAAGTCAAATATTGAAAATTTGAAGAATAGAAATGATGAATTAGGTCTTCTTTCAAATTCACTTGAAGATATGACAAACGAACTACAAAAAAGGGTTACTCATGCTGAAAATTTTTCTACAGATCTTGTTCATGAAATCAGAAATCCTTTAGCATCTTTAAAGAGTGCTTCAGAAATTTTACAAGATACAAATGATAAAAATCAAAGATTAAAACTAATAGACATTCTTAGTCATGATGTTCAACGTATTGAAAGATTAATTACAGATTATTCACAAATGTTAAAAGATGAAGTTGCTCTGAGTAAAGAAAAAATGAACAAGATAAATATTGAGCCAATTATACAGTCTGTTGTAGACGATTATAACAACATTCATAAAGTTAAAAAAGATATTGATGTAAAATATGAAAATGATGGAAAAGAAGAATATTTTATTAATGGTATAGAAAATAGAATAGAACAAATAATTGCTAACTTATTAGATAATTCTATATCTTTTAGCAAAAAAGGTTCTAGTATTTTTATTAATGTTTCAAATACCTTGGAAAATAAAGTTTCTGTAAAAATAATTGATGAAGGAGAAGGATTTAAGGAAAAAGATACTTCAAAAATATTTAATAGATTTTATAGCAACCGACCTGATAAATTTGGTGAACATTCAGGACTAGGATTAAATATCGTTAAAAACCTAGTAGATTTACACGATGGAGAAATTGTAGCATCTAATCGTATGGATACACTTGGTGCAATGATTGAAATAAGATTTCCTAGTATCTAATCTAATGTTGATAAAATATAACTTAACGCTATAAACCTTGCCATGGAAGATTATAAAGTAAAAGATATTTCACAAGCTGATTTTGGCAGAAAAGAAATTTCTATTGCAGAGAGCGAAATGCCAGGTTTGATGGCTTTAAGAGAAGAATATTCTAATAAAAAACCACTTAAAGATGCTAGAATTATTGGTTGTCTGCACATGACAATCCAGACAGCTGTATTAATTGAAACACTTGTTGAATTAGGAGCAGAAGTAAGATGGTCATCTTGTAATATTTTTTCAACTCAAGATCATGCGGCTGCTGCTATTGCTAAAGCAGGTATTCCTGTTTATGCATGGAAAGGTGAGACGGAAGAAGAATACTTGTGGTGCATCAAGCAGACTATTGTTGGAAAATCTGATTGGAAACCAAATATGTTGTTAGATGATGGAGGTGACTTAACAGCCATTATGCATAACGAATATAGGGAATTAATGAAAGATGTTAAAGGTGTTTCAGAGGAAACAACCACTGGAATTAAAGCACTTAACAAAATGGAAAAAGATAAATCTCTTTTAGTGCCAGCAATTAATGTCAACGATTCTGTAACCAAATCAAAATTTGATAACCTATATGGTTGTAGAGAAAGTTTAGTAGATGGCATAAGACGAGCAACTGATGTTATGATGTCAGGTAAAATTGCAATTGTAGCAGGCTTTGGAGATGTTGGAAAAGGAAGTGCTGCATCTTTAAGACAAAGTGGAGCAAGAGTATTAGTCACTGAAGCAGATCCAATTTGTGCTCTTCAAGCTGCAATGGAGGGTTACGAGGTTGTTTTAATGGAAGAAGCTATAAGTAGAGCAGATATAGTTGTAACCGCAACAGGAAATAAAGATATTGTAACTGCAGACCACATGAGAGACATGAAAGATAGAGCAATATTATGTAACATTGGTCACTTTGACAATGAAATACAGGTTGAAGCTTTGAAAAATTATAAGTGGACTGAAGTAAAACCCCAAGTTCACGAAATTGAATTAACTAGCGGTAAGAGAATTATTTTATTAGCAGAGGGAAGATTGGTAAATTTAGGTTGTGCAACAGGTCATCCTAGTTTTGTTATGAGTGCATCTTTTACTAATCAGGTAATTGCACAAATAGAACTTTGGCATAATCACAAAAATTATGACAACAAAGTTTATGTACTGCCTAAACATTTGGATGAAAAAGTTGCTACTTTACATCTTAAAAAAGTTGGTGCTAAATTAACTAAATTGTCTAAAGATCAAGCGGATTATATAAGTGTAGGGACAGAAGGTCCTTTTAAACCAGATGCCTACCGCTATTAAAAATAGCAAAATTGATATCACTTCAGAGAAGTCCACAAGAGAATTAGCAGAAAAATTAACCTCGTATTTTAAAGGTGGGGAATATATTTTTTTGTATGGCGAGATGGGAGTAGGCAAGACAACATTTGTTAAATATTTTATTAATAAATTTCAGACTGACGAGCAACTAAAACTTACAGAGGTTACTAGCCCTACGTTCAATTTACTGAATGAGTACGAAACTAATAATTTTGTAATTAAACATTACGATTTATTTAGGATAAAAAATAGTTCAGAAATTAAAGACCTAGATATTTTTGAAAAAAATGAAAAAATTATTACTATAGTTGAGTGGCCTCAATTGATAAAAAATAATAATAAAGCAAAATCTATAAATTTATTATTTACATACGAAAATGAACTAAAAAATAGAACAGTTGAGATAAAAGGTTTAAATTTATTTTAGTAATATGCTAAATTTTAAAGAGTTAAAGGAAATTAAGGGTGACGCATCGTTTCGTAAATTTTATAGAAACCAGAATAATCGTTCAATTGTGGTTTACGCTAAAAAGGAGAAAGTTAAAAATCTTTTGATATATGATGCTGTCAATAAAATATTAAATAAAAATAAAATTTTGGCACCAAAGCTAATAAATCAAAATTATAAAAATAACTATATAGAGGTTGAAGATTTTGGAGATAATACTTTGTACAAAGTCTTGAAACACAATAAAACTAATAAAGAGTTTTTTTTTATAAAAATTTTAAAAACTCTTAGCAGATTACAATTAATTAAAGATAAACAGGTCGTAAATCTTAATAAGCAGAAATATAAAGTACAGAAGTATGAAGATAAAACTTTATTGAACGAAGCAAAATTGTTTTCGGAATGGTATGCACCTACAAAAATAAATAAGTTTCAGATTAGAAAATTTAAAAAAGGATACGAAAATGAGGTGAAAAAATTGCTATCCAAATTGAATTTAAAAAACGATACTTTTGTTCACAGAGATTTTCACGTATCAAATTTAATGTATGTAAAAAATAATATTGCAGTGATTGATAGCCAAGATGCATTAATTGGCAATAAAGCATATGATTTAGCTTCACTTGTTGACGATGTTAGATTTAAAACATCTAATAAACTTAAAAATAAAATTTTAAATAATTACTTTAAGAAATTGAAAAAAACTGAAATTAAAGAATTTATAAATGACTTTGAAATTTTATCTGTGTTAAGAAATTTAAAGATCATAGGAATTTTTATGCGTTTAGCATTAAGAGACAATAAAAAAAAATACACAAAAATGATACCTTATGCTTGGGAAATGATTAACTATAGGATGAAAAAAAATAGGGAATTTGTTAATTTAAAATTAATACTAAAACGCAATTTCCCTAAATTTGTTAAATAAAATTGTGAAAATAAATACTGCTTTAATTTTATGTGCTGGCTTTGGAAAACGTTTAAATCCAATTACTTTAACAAAACCTAAACCTCTGCTTGAAATAAACGAAGTCACTATGCTTGAGAAAAGTATAAACTTGATTAAGGAAATGGGTATAAAAAAAATTTTTATTAACACTTTCTATCTAAAACAACATTTTTCAAGTTTTATTAAAAATAAAAATTTTAATTTAGATATTCATATTGTTGAAGATGGTGAAAGTATTCTAGATACCGGAGGTGGTATATTAAATATGACCAGTAAGTCTGACGAAGATGATTTTATGGTCTTTAATCCGGATACAATTTGGTTAAGTCAATATAGAGATGAAATTATAAAAATGGAGGAAATTTATTTTTCGAAAAAATTAGAAAATATTCTTTTATTAGTAAATAAAAACTTAAGTTTTGATCAAAGCTTAGCAGGAGATTTTAATCTTTCAAATAATTTAATCTCAAAAAAAGATAACCTAGATTTTATTTATATTGGTTGTCAAATTTTAAATAAAAAAATCTTAGCTAATCAAACTATAAGTAAATTTTCTATTTTAAATATTTGGAACAAATTAATAGATGAAAAAAAATTATATGGGTTTGAAAGTAAACAAAAATTCTATCATTTAACAGATTTAAATATTTTTAATAAACTAAAAGATCTTTAGCTCTTTCAGAGTCAAGGTACTCACAATTTAATATCTTATTGTCTCCATCAAATTCTATAAACAATGGATTACCTGTTGGTATCTCTAGTTTAGAAATCTTTTTGTTGTCTAGTTTAAAAAGATATTTGCATAGAGATCTCAGGGAATTACCATGTGCAGAAATTAAAATATTTTTATTTTTTAAATTATTTTCAATATCTTCACTATAATATTTAATTACTCTCTCATAAGTATCTTTCAGAGACTCAGTATCTGGAATTTTATCGATAGGTATATCTTTATATGTGTTAATATTTATGGGGTGATAAGTACTATTTTTATCTAATGGGTCAGGTCTAAGATCCCACGACCTTCTAAATTGGTGAACTTTTTCTTCCCCAAGTTCTTTTTTCATTTCATCTTTATTTAAACCTGTAAGAGATCCATAGTGTCTTTCATTGAGTTGCCAAGCAGATTTAACATTTTTATAGTCATCTAATTTCTCTTGTATAATTTTCAAAGTATTGATGGCTCTTAATTGAAATGATGAGTAATATAGATCTATATTTATTTGCTTCTTCTTGATTAGCTCACCTGATTTTTTTGCTTGAGCTCTGCCATTATCGTTTAAGTCTACATCCACCCATCCTGTAAATCTATTTTCAAGATTCCATACACTTTGACCATGTCTTACAAGAATTAAATAACTCATTTGTTTATCTTTTAGAATAGTTTGATAAATAAAACTATACTATTTATGATCAAATTTTTTACAAAATATAAAATCATTTTTTACTCATCAAATTTCATTTTAATTTTACTTTACTTATTTCCCGGCAGTTTAATTGGATGTTTTTTATATAATGATTGTAAGCTGCAACCACAAATAACTCGTGATTATATAATTTCATCTAATCACCTATATGCGTTTGTAATTTTATCTTTAATTGGCTTTTTAACTTACAAAAATTCAAAAAAAAAAAGATATTTAATTGGGTATTTAATTGCAGTTTCAATCTTTCTTGAAATATTTCATTATTTTATTCCTGAGAGAAGTTTTGAATATTCAGATTTATTTGGAAACTTAGCTGGTGTAATTATTGTAATAATAGTTTTTAATTTGTTAAAAATATATGAAAATTATAAAATTTAATTGTTTATTATTTTTCTTTTTTTTCATTAATGCATGTTCTTCAATACCTTCTAATACTTCTAATAGTTGTTCAATATTTGACGAAAGATATCTATGGTACAAACATGCAAAAAAGTCAGAGCAGAAATGGGGAACACCCATTTATCTTCAGCTTGCGATTATAAAAATGGAGTCAGGTTTTGATTGGCTTGCTAAACCTCCTCGACAAAAACTTTTTAAAATAGTCCCTTATAAAAGACCCTCAAGTTCATTTGGCTATTCTCAGGCAGTTAAAGGAACATGGAAACAATATAAAACTGAAACAGGAAATAAGTTTGCAACCAGAACAAGATTTAAAGATAGTGTTGATTTTATTGGTTGGTATACGACAAAAACTGAAAAAATTTTAAAAGTTTCAAAAACAGATGCTTTTAAACAATATATTGCCTACCATGAAGGGTGGGGAAATTATAAAAATTATAAAAGTAATAAGAAAGTTATCAATTTAGCAAAGAGAGTAGAAAAACAGTCAAATATTTATAAAAAACAATTATCTGACTGTAAGAATTCTTTATCTACTAATAAATATATTGTTTTTTAATTTAATTGTTTTTTAAGCTCTATATCTACCGCATCAATACGTTTTGTATTTTTTGCTAATGCTAAGTACATTGTTGGTGTTACATATAATGTGAAAAAAGTTGAAATAATCATTCCTCCAAGAATAGTTCCTCCAACAGCTAATCTCGATCCCTCTCCCGCACCTGGCCCAATATTTCCTATTACTAGTGGTAACATCGCAATCATGGTGCTTAAAGATGTCATAATAATTGGTCTTATTCTCAGTTGACATGCTTTGAGTATTGCATCTTGCAGTTTAACACCTGTTGTTCTTATCTGATTTGTATAGTCAACTATTAAAATACTATTCTTTGTTGAGATACCGATCAGTATTATTAATGCAATCTGAGAAAAAATATTAATCGAACTATTTAAAAATAAAATAAAGACCAATCCACCAAAGACTGCAAGTGGAACTGTTAAAATGATTATAAAAGGGTGCACAAAAGAATTAAATGTTGCCGCCATTACCAAATAAGCTGTAATCAATGCTAAAGCAAAAATTAAATATATTTCATTAGTTGTTTCTTTTAATTCCTCAGATTTTCCTTTCCAAGTAATTTGATTTTGAGGTGCAACTTTCACCATGACATTTTCTAAATAATTTATTGCCTCAGATAATGTATAATCCTCTGAAAGTGCTGCAGAAATTGTAACTGCTCTTTGACGGTTGTATCTAGGTAGCACTTCCGCTGTACCTTTTTCTTTGAATTCTACTAAACTTGCTACTGAAACAAGTTTTCCAGTTGTCTCTGATCTAACAAAAATTTTAGATAAACCGTCTTTATCTCTTCTATCTGCAAGGTATTGTTGTAAAATAATTGGGTATTCTCTTCCTTCTTTACTAAAAGTAGTAACCCTTTTGCCTCCGTAAAGTGTCTCTAAAGTTCTGCCTATATTTTCTGTCGATACTCCTAAATCGTTAGCTCTATTTTTATTAGTTATTAATTTAACTTCTGGTTTATTTTTTGTGTAGTCACTTTCTATTCGAGACATATTTCTATTTTTTCTTAATTCACGCAAAACATTTTTTTGTATTTCTTCAAGCTCTTCGTAGCTTGTTCCGTAGATTACCATTTGAACTGGCTTGTTATAGCTTGAAACCCTAATTGCTTGAGGGGATATTGGGAAAGCAAAAGTTTCTGGAACAGAAACAACTTGTCCGATAGCTTCTCTCAATACTGTTTGGCTACTTTTTTCTCTATTTTTCCATTCATCTAATAACGCAATGATTATAAATGTATTATAAGTTGTTGCAGACTTACCAAATCCTGGAACTCTCATAATTACTCTTTCGTATGGACTATCCTTTGCTTGTAATAATTTAATTATTCTGCTCTCAATAATTTGAGCTTTTTCTTGAGTATATTCAAATGAGCTGCCTTCGTCAGTAGATCCAATTATCAAATAAACACCCCTGTCTTCAGTTGGAAGTAACTCTTTTTTTGAAAAATCAAACAAAAATACAGAAGCTACAATTACTAAAATTATAAATGCCGAAATAGTTTTTTGCTTATTTATCCAATATTTTAAAGTATCAATATAAAAGCTAGTAAAAGATTTAAATCCATTATTAAATTTTTTGACAAAAAAATTTATTTTTTCTTTTTTATTTAAAAATTTACTTCCCAGCATTGGGGATAATGTTAAGGCAACAAAAGAGGAAACTACTATAGAGAAAGATAGAGCAATTGCAGTTTCTTTAAATAAAGTTCCAGAAATACCTTTTATAAAAATTAGAGGTAAAAAAACTGCAACCAAAATTAAAGTTGTTGCAATAATTGCAAAAGTAATTTGTTTCGATCCCTTATATGCAGCAACAAGTGGAGTTTCACCATTTTCAATTCTAGTATAGATGGCATCAGTCATTATAACAGAGTCATCTGTTATTATACCTATAGCTAAAATAAAACTTAACAATACGAAAATATTAATTGAAAGGTCAAATAAGTATAATCCTAAGAATGATCCTATTAAACTAACTGGTAGTGCAACTGCTGGAACTATCACAGCTTTAAGGTTACCAAGAAATAGGTATATAATTAAAACAACTAAAATAAATGCAATAATCAAACTCTTATAAACTTCCTCAATCGCTGCACCAACATATGTAGCTCTGTTAAAAGCAACCTCTAATTTTAGTCCATCTGGCAAAGATTTATTC
>OZSS01000522.1_pt1 | contig 18355 bp, 20 predicted proteins | sample 1779911 | NCBI WGS metagenome assembly OZSS01 (sample SAMEA2603589, study PRJEB24840) | metagenome | biome: Water; feature: Photic zone; material: Seawater sample | place: Mediterranean Sea | collected 2013-11-12 | depth 10 m | reverse complement strand
TTTATGAGATTATTAGAGATCGTTGAGACACCAACGGTGAACAAAGATAAGATGAGTGGCCTTCGTGACTTTTGTCAAAACGAACTGGGTAAAGGAATTGTTAACTGTAACGACACCCCAGGCTTTATCGGTAATCGTATTGGTGTGTACGCGATGCAGGTCGCGATGTATGAAGCTTTGGAGCGAGGTCTTCCTGTAGAAGTCGCCGATGCATTATTTGGCCGACCTTTAGGAATTCCTAAAACAGGTGTGTTTGGATTATACGACCTCATTGGAATTGATCTGATGAAAGATGTGCTCGCAAGCTTTAAAAAAGAATTACAAGAAAATGATCCTTTCATGGATGTGGTCGCACCTCATCCTTTAGTCGAGAAATTGCTGGAAAAAGGATTTAATGGAAATAAGGGTCCTGGGGGTTTTTATCAAACTACAATTGTTGATGATGATGAAATCGTCAAGGCGATGAATACATCAGATATGAGTTATTATGATTTCGATAAAGTCGATTTAGACATTGCTCGAAGAGTTGAGAAAGAGGGGATTAAAGCCCTTCTTGATGATGACAGTGAATACGGCCGATATGCTTTTGCTGTACTTGCTAAAATCATTAATTACAGCGCTTTTTGTATCCCTGAGGTTTCATCAAATGTGACAGACATCGATGATGCCCTTCGCATGGGATTTAATTGGAATGAAGGGCCATTTGAATTATTGAATGAGTACGGGCTCACCAAATTTGTTCAACGACTTCAGGATGAAAAACAAGAAGTCCCCGAATTATTAAAAACCATGATTGGACTAAAACAAGAGCCTTACGACTCCACCTCCTCACGAGCCTATGATCATGAGGCCGGTATGAAGTTTATCTCTCGAGGAGAGGGTGTTCGCCGACTAGGTGATCATAAAAAATACGCTAATCATTTATCAAGAAATTTTGCAGCTACGATATGGCAGTTTAATGACGAGCCGCGTGAACAAAAAATACTGTGCTGTGAATTCCACACCAAGGCTAACGCTTTGAATGCAGATGCGATGAAAATTTTAAAGGAGTCAGTTGATCGCCTTGAGCAAGATAATTATCAAGGCCTTGTCGTCTATAATGAGGCAATGAATTTCTCCGCCGGCGCTGATTTAAATACCATGATTGGCTTAGCGGACGTGAAAGACTGGAAAGGGATTGATAAATACCTATCGGATTTCCAATCTGCATGTAAGAAAATGAAATACGCAACCAAGCCCACAGTCAGTGCTGTTGCAGGACTCGCTATTGGAGGAGGTTTTGAAGTGGCATGCCAAACTTCTAAAATGGTCGCTCACATGAATAGTACGCTGGGCCTAGTTGAGACAGGTGTGGGTTTAGTTCCTGGGGGAGGAGGATGTAAAGAATTATTATGGCGATGGGTGCAAGACGACAAATATACAAGCGATCACGATCAAGCAGCCCTTCAAGTATTTGATATTATAGGGTATGGGCTGATGGCACACTCTCCGCTCCAAGCCAAAAAGCACAAATTTTTCTTAGACAGTGATATTTTTGTTTTGAACCGAGATAATCTTTTAGTCGAAGCGTTCAAACAAGTATCTGCTTTAAAAGAGGGTTACTCCGCTCCAGAAAAGCCGAAGTTCGTTCTTAGCGGCCCTGAAGTAAAAGAGAAAATGCACCAAGTTTTGTTAGGTTTGGAGCAAAAAAACATTATTTTTGGCTACGATGTGGATATTGGTCTGCATTTAGCGGACGTCCTTAGTGGTGGAGACACAACCAAATCAAAAGAATTGAGCGAAGCGGACTTATATAATTTAGAGCGACAGTCTTTGATAAATTTAATACAATCCAATAAGACGAGGGATAGGATCCATGCAATGTTGTCTACAGGGAGAAGACTAAAAAACTAATGAGCAATTTTGAACAAGGAATGCATAAAAATGATGCAAACTTTGTTCCTTTAACTCCCATCAGTTTCCTTGACCGTATCAAAGACGTCTATCCCGACTACGAAGCTTTAGTATACAAAGAGAGAAAATATTCTTGGAGACAGGTTTATGACCGATGCACTCGATTTGCGAGCGCCTTAACAAAAGTAGGAATTGGTAAGGGTGATGTTGTCTCTATCATGGCAGCCAATACACCTGAAATGTTCGAAGCACACTATTCTGTCCCTATGACGGGCGGTGTTGTGAATACAATCAATACTCGCCTCGACACCAGAACTGTAGCTTACATCCTAGATCATAGTGACTGTAAAGTTTTTATTGTGGACCGACAGTTTCACAATGTTGTTGTTGAAGCCCTAGCACAAGTTGACCGAGAGATCACGGTCATTGACATTGACGACAAACAAGCGGGCCTTGGAGATATCCCCGCAATAGGAAAATTAGAATATGAGAGTTTCTTAGAAACGGGTGATGAAGGATTTGAATGGATTAGACCAGATGATGAGTGGCAAGCAATTTCACTGAGCTATACTTCGGGTACAACAGGAAATCCTAAAGGTGTCGTTTATCATCATCGAGGATCTTATTTAATGTCGATGGGAAGTATCAGCGCCTGGAACATGCCTAACCGCCTGACGTACTTATATACCGTTCCTATGTTTCACTGTAACGGCTGGGGGTATCCGTGGACTTTGGCGATGCTGCACGCGCGTGTGATTTTTATTAGAAATATTGTTGTTAAAGAAATTTTTGAATTAATCGATGAATATGATGTAACGCATTTTGGAGGAGCTCCGATTGTTTTAAATATGATCGCCAACGCTCCAGCTGAAGATCAAAAAGCATTGAAAAATAAGGTTTATGTTATGACTGCGGGAGCTCCGCCTCCTAGTTCAATTCTTCAAAAAATGGAGTCCTTGGGCTTTGAGGTTATGCATGTTTACGGGCTCACTGAAACTTATGGCCACGTTGTTCACTGTGCTTGGAATAAGGACTGGAATAGTTTAGCGGAAGATAAACGCTCTGAGTTAAAAGCCTATCAAGGAGTCCGCTATCCCCACACCGAAATGGTATCGGTTATGAATCCCGATACGCTCGAACCTGTCCCTTCTGATGGAGAAACCATGGGTGAGATTATGATCCGAGGAAACACTGTGATGATGGGATATTATAAAAATGAAGAGGCCTCCAAAGAGTCTATGAAAAGTGGATGGTTTCACTCCGGGGACTTGGCAGTAATGCACCCTAGTGGATATATCCAAGTTAAAGATCGATCAAAGGATATCATCATCAGTGGGGGTGAAAATATCTCCTCAGTAGAAATCGAAAATATCATTACAAGGCATCCTGCCGTATCACTAGCAGCGGTTGTCGCGAGACCCGATGAAAAGTGGGGGGAGACACCTTGTGCTTTTATCGAATTGGCCGACGGCCAAACAGTTGAGGAAGATGAGCTCAAGAAATTTTGCCGAGAGCATCTAGCAGGATTTAAAATGCCTAAAACTTTTGTATTCCAAGTCTTGCCAAAAACGTCAACGGGTAAAATTCAAAAGTACGAACTAAGAGAAACAGTCAAAAAACTTTAATTAACTTTTTTATTTTTATCTTCAGTATTGATAACTTTGATAGCTTTTAGCTTTTTGTAGCACATATAGCAGACAAGATTGTGATGACTTTTAATTAGGTTTTGTACCTTCTTTGGGGCTGTTCGAATTTCAGACTCAATGTAGACGCTATCCATGACGGATAATTCTCCCTCGCAGTATTTACACTTTTCTGCCATCTCTAGTATTTTAAATTTTTCTTGATTTTGTTCCAATACTGAAAAAATCTTTTTGCTGGGTGAAGATAGTTATCCTGTAACAAGAAGTAATCGGGTAATTGCTCCACGTCATAGGCATCACCGAGCTTTTGAAATAACTCTTGGTACACAGGCCTAAAAGTAGCTTTGGTTGTGATTTTTGATATGGGATTTTGACTATGAATTTCTTGCAGTATTTCATATGTGTTTCCTTGATATATCTCAGCTCCTGCCTCTTTGGCCAAAAAGTATCTATTTTCAATGATTTTTTCACTGAGTTCGTAGCCTTCGCTCAAGGTATTGTCAAAGATGTATACAGGATTACCCTCCATACCTAGAGGCACTCTCATGAACTCATCATATAAAAAGATTAGGTTCATAAGTTGGGAAAGAGCCTCGCACTAATCTCCTCATAGCTTCCATCTATTTCTTGGTTTTTCTCTGGTATAATCTCAATTGAGCGGTGACAGTATTTATGGACATTTTCTAAATTAAAAATATAGGGCTTTCCTGCAAAGGTACTCGCAATCCATTGCCACGAAAAGTTATTACTCGCAATATCACCATCTAGCAAATGGCTTAAAAAAAACTTTGCTCCTGCCTGCCACTTCACTCTTCTAAAATGGACAATATAAGAGGCCAAATACATACGCGAGTGGTTATGCAAATAACCAGTAGTAAGCAGCTGATCGATAAAAACATTGATTACCTGTGTTGGAGTCTTTGCGGATGCAATGTCTTCAGGTAATTCATCTTGATACTCATGTGCTTGAAATCCTGTTTTATATTCCTCCACATCTGTCCATAGTTGATCGGGATGATGGTAGGCGTAACTTCTCCAAAAATCTCTCCATGCTAATTCTTGGATAAATTTTTCACTCTCATTAAATGCATATTTATCTCGAACATGTTCATAGATCTCTTTATTTGAAATAATTCCATGTTTGATGTGAGCAGATAATCTTGAAATTTGCCCATTGAGAAAGTTTCTGGTCTTTGCATAGAGTGCAGGATTAAAAGAGTTAAATTTTTCTAAAGCACCTTGCCTTGAGGCAACAGAGCTATCTGATTTAGTCGATGAGGGAACGAGATCTTGAATATTTGAAATTTTCATTTCTAGTTATACATACAAATTTGGCTAATAGATTGTTTGTAAATCAAACGTAATTTGGCTTCCAGGGGGAAGTTGAGAGATTTTGGAAATATCTTCCTCATTTAAAATTGCAATCTTTGGATATCCACCAGTGCAGGGGATATCTCGCATTAATACAATAGGCTGCCCATCACTGGGTACTTGAATAGACCCAGGTAAAATACCTTCAGACAAAATATCGTGTGACTCAGAGCTGAGAATGGCCTCTCCTTTGAGCCTGATGCCCATCCGATCACTTTGGGCTGATATTGTAAAAGTACTGCTAATAAACGATTGTAGAGCCTGATCTGTAAAAAATTGAAGTTGAGGGCCAGGATAAACTTTAAAGTTTGTCTCCTTTTTGTAAGCAGGGTTTGGTATGGATAGATGATCCCAAGAACTCACATCTTCCAGAATTTCAAAGGTATCATCAACTTTCAACGGCCTATTGATAGAGCCAATTCCTGCTTTTGTATCTGTAGAGAAACTTTTTAAACATGGATCTAACCCAAGCCCATGTTCAACGGCGATGTAACCGTAGACGGAGTCTATTGTATTATGAATATTCAACTCATCCCCTTCAAATAAATTTATACTCTTATAGGGTTGGCATATAATTTGAGTACCATTATTTTTTTGTATATTCATATTACAATTTCCACCGACACAAACTTTTACGGATCCCTCTTTTACTTTTATTGAGGGTCCCACATAGGCAAATTCAATAAATTGATTATGATGGAGTGGTATAATTTTTTCTAATTCTTTAATAATTCGTTGGTCCATAGCCCCACTGGGGGAAACCCCTAAGTGTTGATAATGAAATCTTCCAAAATCTTGAATAGTTAAATGAGTCCCTGTACGGGTGATCACAAGTGAGTTCATGAGGAGTACTCCTTGATCAATTCATTAATTGAAAAATGTTTCTTTTGGATTTGCTGAAACTCTTTGTTGCTGACAGAGTAAAAACTTACCTTATCTCCGGGTAAAAAAAGAGAGGGGTTAGGGTTTTGAAGATCAAATATATCGAAGGGTATTTGTCCGATAATATTCCAGCCACCCGGTGATATTTTTGGATATATGCAAGTGTGGTTTTTAGCTATTCCAATGGATCGAGCAGGAATTTTAATTCTTGGAGTAGCTAATCGCGGTGTAATTAATTGAGAGGGGATATCGCCTAGATACGGAAATCCTGGCATGAAGCCTATATAATAAGTATAGTAACTCTCAGAGGTATGGAGGTTTATTATCTCTTCTTTTGTTATCTGATGAAGTCTTTGAATTAACTTTAAATCCAAAGCGAAACTTTCATCATAACAGGCAGGTATTTTCCATGTTTTATTGGCACTTTTATGAGATTGAGATTTTATATCACTCATCTCTAAAGTAATTTTTTCTTTATTTTGATCGCGTATTTCAGAATTTTCAAAAATGATCACAATTTTATTAAACGAAGGAATTATATTTAGTAAAGGCAGTCCAAGATTTGAAATAGTGGAAAATGCTTTATTCACCTCTATCGATATAGATTTTGAGGAGTCATCTCCAAAATCTAAGACCATCCCTCGGTCTCCATAAGAATTTATTCCTTTGAAATACACGCTAATATCTTAATGTAACTTTGGTGCATTTGAATAAAATTAATTTTAATTCTGATATAGCAGAAAAAGATCATCGATTTTATGAGTCTGTTGATATGCAACTCATAGACAAAATTAGCTCTGCCAATATTTCCTGTTTATTTCATGGGGGTTCAAAAGAAGTTGTTTCTAAAGCACTTAATTATTGTAATACAAAGAACGTTTCAATCGGAGCTCATGTCTCCTTTTTAGATAGAGATAACTTTGGACGGTCACAAATTAATTGGAACAAGCAACTCATCCATGAAATTCTCAACGATCAATTACTTTTTATTCATAACCTTGCATTGGAAATGAGCGCTACAGTGACTCATATCAAACTTCACGGAGCTCTCAGTAATATGGCTTGTGTTGACCAGGATCTCTCTGCTGAAATAGTCGGCTATTTAAAAAAAAATTACCCTTCTTTGATATTACTTGCACCAGCTTTAAGTGAACTTGCAAAAATGAGCTTGGAGAGTGACACTGCTACTGCTCTTGAGGTTTTTGCAGATCGCACCTATGAAGCCAATGGCACACTCACACCTCGTTCTGTTAGGGGCTCTTTAATCACAGACCCCAAAAGTGCCAGCGAACACGTTCGAGCAATGCTCATACAAAAGGGAATTATTTCTCGCGCAGGGGATACTTTAAAAACAGATATACATTCAATCTGTGTACATAGCGACACACCAAATAGTGTTGAAATATCTGAACAAATTTGCATACTTCTTGAAGAAATGAAGATAAAGCAAGTAACACTTCCAGAATTTTTTTAAAACTATTATGGGTAATTATTTTTTTTACGGCACACTTCGTTCTATCTCAGTTTTAGAAAAAGTTATTGGAAAGACATCTAACCATTTAAATATAATTCCTGCTTTTGCACCTAAAAGCGAATTACGCCTTGTCATTGACGAGAATTTCCCAGTTATAATTTTTGGTGATAACTACACAGGTGTTGATGGGATATTAGTGAAAGGTTTAACTGACGATGATATTGCACGCATACGTTTTTTTGAAGATGTAGAATTTGCTCCTAAAATAATGTCCGTTGAGGCTGGTGGAAAACATCAAAAGGCAGAATACTTTTCTCAAAAAGGAGTCGAGCCCTCGATGAACCCTTGGTTTTATGAGGAATGGAAAGAGCAAGACGAGGCTTTGACTTTAGTGACCACTGAACTTTGGATGCAACTTTATGGGAAATATACTGCGGAAGAGGCAGATCAGTATTGGAATGATGTTAAAAAACAAGCTTATCATAAGTATCACTCTCAACAATGAGGGTTATTAATTTTTTTCTGCTTATTTCCTTTTTATTTATCCCCCATTCCTTTTCCAACGAGACCAGTTGGAATTTGTTAAAAGACGGCGGTAAAGTAGTTTTTATTCGTCATGCTTACGCCCCAGGGGGTGGAGATCCTGATAACTTTGAACTAGAAGACTGCTCAACACAAAGAAATTTAAATCAACAAGGAGTTCGTCAATCCCAAACAATTGGTCAATTATTTATTGAATATTCTATACCGGTAGACTCTGTTTACTCTAGTCAGTGGTGCCGCTGCCGAGATACAGCTCGGTATGCGTTTGGAGATTTTAAGAATTTTAGTGCTTTAAACTCAACGTTTTCTGGTAAGTACCAAAAAAATCACTCAAAACAAATGTTGGAATTGAGTGAATTTATCAATAGATGGGACGATAGTGGGGGCAACCTAATTTTCGTCACTCATTATGTGATCGTCGGGGGCTTTCTTGATTATTATCCAAACTCTGGAGAAATTGTGATTGCAGATAAATCTTTATCAATTTTAGGAACTATAAAAGTAGACTTCTAAAAGAATACTCTTTCAATAAACCAATATAAACCTATTAAGGAGATTATTACAGAAATAGGAATTTGCAAAAATGCTCGATACCAACTTTGGCGTGAGGGTAAAATAAAAATAATTGATGCAAGAATAATGATTGCAATTTGAGCTACTTCAACTCCAAGATTAAATGAAATCAGACTTATTACCAGTTGACTTGTATTCAACCCGATATCTCCAAGAACAAAAGCAAAACCTAAACCATGAATTAATCCAAAGATAAAAATTATGACATAACGAGGAACAACCAAACGTCTTTGAAAAATATTTTCTATAGCGACATAACTAATGGATAGGGCGATCAAGGGTTCTACAACTACTGCAGGGATAAAGATTAAATTTAAACTAGCAAGAATTAGTGTAATAGAATGTGCGAGGGTAAACATAGTAACTTGTAGGAATAGAGGTTTAAATTTAATTGCATAAAAAAAGATACCGATAATAAATAATATATGATCTAGTCCTTTAGGAACAATGTGCTCTATTCCTAGAATGAGATATTCAATTATTGTTTTTCCTATTGAGGATCGTGATTGTTGAGACAAAAGGGGCGATTTTTCAGCTGGCTGTAAATAACTTGTAAACAAGACAGACTCTTTTGATAAGTCCTCAAATTGTCTAATTACTACAGGGCCTATCTCTTTATCAAATTGAACTGTAAACGAGGAGTCTTTTAATTCGAAATTGAGATATAAAATTGTATCTCTCGGCATCTCTTCATTTGTCTCATCAAATGTCTCTACTTTATTTAGTAAGAGAGGTATGATCTCACTCTCGTTATTGATTTGGATCTTATTGATAAATTTAGACTTATTTTTTATTACTAACTCTTCTATTTCTTGAACTGAAAAGCCCCTAAATTCATCATATTTTTGAGACTGAGGGGAGTTATTTGTATCCACATAAACGGAGGCATCAATTTCAGACAGGACGGTTTCTGCATTCAATTTAAATTCAATTGAAGCATTTTCCTCTATAATGGTAATATCTACGATCGCGGGTTTAATTTCATGTGTAAGCACAGGAGGGCTTAATAGAAGAATAAAAAAGAATAAGTACTTAATCATTAAATCATGTTTACCAAAGTTCACCTCAGAATTCTTTATATTTTTTCATTCCTCATTACTTGCTTTGTTCATGCAAGTGCTCACGAATTTTGGATTGAGCCAACCAAATACCAGCTTAATGACAACATCATAAATGCTCACTTGAGAGTAGGTCAAGAATTCCAAGGTATGGCTTTAATGTATAATCCTCAAGATTTTAAAACCTTTAAAATTTTATCTGGATCGAAAAATAAAAAAGAAAAAGTCAAAGGTATACTTGGAGATGTACCAGCATTAAATACAAAGACAAAGTTGGAAAACTTATTAATTATTTATCACGAAACTACTGATAAATTTGTAGACTACAAAAAATTTCAAAAATTTAAGGATTTTGTCTCTGAGAAAGGTTATGAGCAATTAATTCAAACTCATTTAGATAAAGACTTCCCCCAAAGTAATTTTATGGAGAGCTATCGGCGTTATGCAAAATCTTTAATTACCACAAGTAGTGGCAGTAAAGGAAAAGATAAAAAAACAGGACTTTTGTTTGAATTTGTTTTAGATCAAAACCCTTATACAAATTTTGACTCTAATCAAATAAGTGCAACTTTATATTATAAAAAAAAACCCCTTCCAAATAACCTCGTTACAATTTTCTCAAAATATAAAAACTCTAGATTGTCTGTTTCAAATATCAAAACAGATGAGAAGGGTAAATTTACTTTTGAAATAGAACCAGGTAAGGAGTATCTATTAGACTCAGTTGTCATTTATCCATTAAAATCAAAACCTGAAAAACAACAACCAATCTGGCATAGTGACTGGGCTTCTACAACGTTCTTAGTTCCTGAAAATAATCTTTAATTTTTATTTATTAGTATAAAATGTAGATCATGATTTTTGCTTTAAAAGTAATATTAGCAGCCCTTGTAATTGCATTTGCAAGCTGGCTTTCTGGTAAAAAACCAGAGTTATCTGGATTTATTATCGCTCTTCCGATCGCGAGTATTATTGCCATTGCCTTCTCTTTTCTAGAGCATAAAAATACTGAAAATACTGTAATCTTTGCTAAGAGTATTCTTGTTGGGGTGCCTGTTTCTTATTTATTTTTCTTACCCTTTTTCTTCGCAAAAAATCTTAATATGAATTTTTGGCTAATTTATTTGATCGGATTAACTTTGCTAGTAATCGGATTTTTTGTTCATAAATACATTATGAGCCTTATTTAGATGTTTGAGTTATTTGCAGACTCAACTCCAAATGCTAGAAAAATTTCAATAATGTTAGAGGAGATCAACGAAAATTACTCGATTACATTTATAAACTTAAACAAAGGAGAACAGTTCCACGAAGACTTTAAAAAAATCTCTCCTTTCTCAAAAATTCCCGTACTCAAACATGAAAACCAGACTATCTTTGAATCTGGTGCGATATTAATATATTTAGCAAACTTCTCTGGAGAGTTTTATGGTTTAAATCAAAATTTAACGACTCAATGGCTGATGGCACAAATGGGTTATATTGGACCAATGTTAGGTCAGCATCATCAATTTCATCATTACAACCCAGGTAAAAGTGAATTTGGAGAACAACGATATTTTAAAATAGCAGAAACTATTTACAAAAATTTGGATGATCATTTATCTAACAATGAATATTTAGCAAGAGAATATTCAATTGCTGACATGGCAACATTCCCTTGGATAGCACGACATCCAATCCACGATATTGGTTTAAATAAATATTTAAATTTGACCAGATGGTATAATAAAATTGCACTTAGACCTGCTGTTATAAAGGGTTACGATTTATTGAAAGATGGCACAGTGCCGCCAAGTGTAAATTAAAATGAAAGTATATTTCAATGGTTCATGTAATATTTGTAATGCTGAAATAAGTCATTATAAAAAAAAAACATGTGATATAAACTATGTTGATATCTCCAAAGATAGAGATGAACATATAAATCACCTTTCAAAAAAAGATTTATTCAGAAGAATGCACGTTTACCATCAGGGTAGGCTGATCTCCGGATCAGAGTCATTTTTAATTTTGTGGGATACCATGCCCAGATGGAAATATTTGTCATCATTTTTAAAGTTACCAATTTTTAAGCAATTATGGAAAATCGCATACGAAACGATGGCATTGTTATTATATTATAAAAATAAATCTAAGATCTGAGGAGAACCATTCTTGCAGTTTAACCACAAGAATGGTTTTTAGAGGATTAAGGTTAATCATCAATATTTACCCTAATCTCATAAAAATGGATCAAATAGATCGCCTTTAAAAAATAATATTAATTAACTTAATTTTCGAGATTGGTTCTTTTTTATAACTTCACCAATAAAATACAAAGAACCTCCAAAATAAACAGAAGTCTGTTTTGAAGATAATTTATTAATAGTTTTAAAAGACTGCTCTAAAGAGTCAGCAAAATATAAAGAGAGATTTTTGGGCAATAGTTCTTTAGTAATAGAATTTTCCTCATCCATTTTAACTACCACAATTTTATTAAAGTGTTTTGACAAACTAGTAAGCATTTGCAAATACTTTTTATTATTTAAAAAAGAGCATATTAATATTTTTTTATTTTTAGTTAATGATGCAATCAAGGCTTTCATTCCATCTATGTTGTGAAATCCATCTAGATAAATATCTTTGAATTTTTTAATCTTTCCCGTTAAAACACCACTTTTAATTTTTTGTAATCTTCCTGGCCATTGACAATTTGTTAATGCTTTTTGGGTCACTTCCGTATCAAACGCATCTTTTAAAATATTTTTTGCTAAATGTATTCCTAATCCAGCATTAATGAATTGATGTGCACCTAATAAATTTAATTTTGATATATCTATCTTTGCTTTATCGGATATATAATATTTAGATCTTATCTTCCATTCATCATTATAAATATCTGCATTCAATTTTCTTTTCTTTAGTTGCGACTTAATATAATTCATTACTCCTAACTTTTGCTTGTTAACAACAATCGTACTTCTTGAATTCAAAATACCTAATTTTTCGAATGCGATTTGATTTAAGGAAGTACCAAGATAATCTTGATGATCTAAGGAAATTGGAGTTATAGCTGCAAATTTTGATTTTTTGATTATATTTGTAGCGTCAAACCTTCCTCCGAGTCCCACCTCTAAAATTAAATAGTCAGCTTTATGATCTTGAAAAGCTTTAAAAGCTGCCGCTGTTGTTATTTCAAAAAAAGTAATTAAATTTCCTTTATTTATCTTTTCACAATATCTTAAATATTTTAATAACTTTTGATTGGAAATATCTTTTGATCTTAATTGTATTCTTTCATTAAACTTTACTAGGTGTGGCGTAGAGTAAACATGTGTTGAATATCCATGGTGGTTGAGTATTGACTTTAAAATTGCTGCTGTTGAACCCTTCCCATTAGTCCCGGCTATATGAATTACTTTTGGTAATAAACTCTCATCAAAATCTATTTTTTTAAGGAGCTTTTTAATTCTGCCTAAAGATAAGTCAGAAAACTTAGGGTGAAGTTTTAGTAGTCTTTGAAAAATGGGATCTTGCAAGATCTTATTTTTTTACAAAAGATAAAACTTTTGAGAGAGATTGATTTAATTCTTTACGATGAACAACCATATCAATCATCCCGTGCTCTAAAAGATATTCAGCTGTTTGAAAATCTTCAGGTAACTGCTCTTTAATCGTTTCTTCAATCACTCGTTTGCCAGCAAAACCAATCATACTTCCTTTTTCTGCAATAATGATATCTCCAAGCATGGCAAATGAAGCACTAACACCACCTGTAGTTGGATGGGTCAGCACGCTAATATATGGGATTTTATGCTGATCCAACAAATTCACAGCAGCAACTGTTTTAGGAAGTTGCATCAAACTTACGATACCCTCTTGCATTCTAGCACCACCTGAAGAAGCAACAGAAATAAATGGACAATTCAAATCAACAGCATTTTGACAACCTATTTTAAATGCTTCTCCAACAAATTGACCCATAGAACCTCCCATAAAATTGAAGTCTAAAATAAAAACTACAACCTTAGTATTTCCAATTTCACCTTGAGCTAAAATAGCAGCATCTTTTTGATCAGTTTTTTTTTGTGCATCCTTCATTCTATCGGAATACTTTTTAAGATCTTTAAATTTTAAAGGGTCATTATTTTCAAAAGGAACTTCTATAAACTCAAATGCATTGTCACCAAATAAATTTTTCAATCTACTATTTACGTCCATATTCATATGGTAGTCACAATAAGAACAAATATTAAGATTTTCTTTTAAATCACTGACATAAAGAGTCCTCTCTCCACATCCACATTTGGTCCATAAATCAGAAGGGGGCTCTTTTCGCGTAACAAGTGAACTTAATTTAGGTTTTACATAATCTGTTAACCAATTCATTTTAAACTTTAACCTCTGTAATAAATTTTCTTAAATCAATAAGATATTTATTGATATCCATTTTTAAATCAAAATATTTTTGTATAAGAGCTGAACCAATTATAACACCATCAGCATTAGTTTTTTTTGATATTTCGAGTACATCCTTTTTAGATTTTATACCAAACCCAACTAAAACTGGAATTTTTGACATCTTTTTTAGAGATTTAACATTTTTATTGATCTCTTTATAATCTAATTTGTTTGAGCCAGTAATTCCTGTTGCTGATATATAATAAATAAAACCCTTTGAACCTTTTAAAAGTTTTTGAGCTCTTTTCTTATCTGTCATCGGTGAGATTAATTTAATCAAATGAATATTATTTTTTGATAGAGACTTTTTAATTTCACTTTCTTCCTCAAAAGGCAAATCTACAATAATTATTCCATCAACAATATTTTTTATACTTTTAATGAATTTATCTACACCAAATTTACGAACAGTATTTAAATAGCACATAATCACAAACGAAGTATTATTTTTAGATTTACTTAATTCTTTAATTAAATTTAGCGATTGTTGTGTTGACAGATTTGTGCTAAGTGCAAGTTTATTTGCTTCTTGAATAATAGGCCCATCTGCCATCGGATCAGAAAAGGGAAGTCCAAATTCAATTACATCAGGCTGATGAGATAGCATCTCATTAAAAATTTTTTTACTTTGAGACAATGTAGGAAACCCACATGTCATAAATAAGGAGAGTATTTTTTTTTTTGGAAGAGTGTCTAAATTATTCATCTGCATCAAACCCAATTGCTTTAGCTGCGGTAAATAAATCTTTATCACCTCGTCCACACATATTTAAAATTACAACTTTATTTTTATGTTTATTTTTAAACGCTTTAATTAAGTAGGCTAGAGCATGGGAGGGTTCTAGCGCAGGGATAATTCCCTCTAGTTTTGAACATGTTTGAAATGCTTCAAGAGCTTCATTATCAGTTACACCGAAGTACTTAACTCTTTTAATATCTTTTAAGTGGGAGTGCTCGGGCCCTACACCAGGATAATCGAGACCGGCAGAAATAGAATGAGCCTCTTTTATTTGTCCATCATTGTCTTGTAAGACATAACTGTAACTACCGTGTAAAATACCAGGAGTTCCAGAGGTCATTGTGGCAGCTGTTTCTTCTGTTTTAGCGCCTCTACCAGCCGCCTCAACTCCAATAATCTTTACCTTTTTATCATTTAAAAATGGATAAAATAAACCCATGGCATTTGATCCGCCTCCAACGCAAGCTATCAAATAATCTGGTAGTTTTTTCTCTACTTTTAATATTTGCTCTCTCGCCTCTTTTCCAATTACAGATTGAAAATCCCTTACCATTTTTGGATAGGGGTGAGGACCTGCAGTAGAACCGATAATATAAAAAGTATCTCTGACGTTTTTAATCCAATCTCTTAGAGCTTCATTCATCGCATCTTTTAAAGATTTACTTCCGGACTCAACAGGAATAATGGTGGCACCCAGAAGCTTCATTCTGAAAACATTTGGTTTTTGTCTCTCAATATCTTTAGAGCCCATGTAGATATAACAAGGTAGTCCAAAAAGCGCACAAACAGTAGCTGTTGCAACTCCGTGTTGTCCAGCACCTGTTTCAGCAATAATTCTTGTTTTGCCCATTTTTTTGGCAAGGAGTATTTGTCCTAAGCAATTATTGATTTTATGGGCTCCTGTGTGATTTAGCTCATCTCTTTTAAAATATACTTTTGGTCCATTAATATATTTAGATAAATTTTTAGCGTAGTGCAAAGAGGAGGGCCTGCCCACATAGTTTTTAAAAAGATCATTTAGCTCTTTTTTAAATTTTTTATCCTTTTGAATTTTTTTATACGATTTATCTAAATTTAATAATAGGGGCATTAATGTTTCTGAAACATACATGCCACCAAATTCACCAAATCTTCCAACAGTACTAGGTTGTTTATATGTTTTCATTAATTATAAATTGATGAAATAATACCATCTATCAAAGTAAGGCTTTTTTCACCCGGTTGTTCCTCTACACCAGAATTTATATCAACAAAATCCGCACCTGTTAAGCTAATTGCTTTTTTGATATTAGTGACATTTAGACCTCCTGATAAAATATAAGGAAGGTTTTTAATATTTTTAAAATCAGACCAATCCCAAGTTGTATTGTTTCCTCCAGGCATCTGATTTGAAGATGGTTTGGCTTCAATGAGGAACTGATCTACATCAATTAACTTAGTTGTTTTAAAATCTTCTGGTGATATTGATTTATATATCTTTTTCTTAAAATTACTTTTAACTTCACTTATAAAGTTTTGATCTTCATCTCCATGAAGTTGAATTGTATCAAAATCAAAAACTTCTAATTTATTTTTAATTTCACCGATTGATGGATTAACAAAAACACCCACAAATTTATCTTTATGTGTTTTAAAATATTGGTTAACAAGAGCTAGTGTTTCTATATCTATAAATCTTGGACTCTTTTCGTAAAAAATTAACCCTTGATAGGAAATATTTAAATCAAGACAGTGATTAATAATGGCTGGATTATTTTGTCCACAAATTTTTATTTTTATATTGTTCGCCATATTTTTTTAATATCTCTAAAGGTTTTTTGCTTTCTATTAATTCTCTTCCTATTACAACAAAGCTTGCACCATCTTGTAAAGCATTATGAGCAAAAGTAACTCTTTTTTGATCATCATTTCTAGCAAACATTTTAACGCCAGGTGTTATTTTAATTAATTTATTAAATTTTCCTAAAACTCTTAGGTCATCACCTGAGCAAATAAGGCCATGAATATTTACATTATTAGCGATTTCAGTAAATTTTTTTACAAGTTTTTTTGTATTTCCCTCTTTGAATATTTTTTTGCTATCTTTCCCATCTAAGCTCGTCAATAAGGTTACCCCTAAGATTTTAGTTTTAAGTTTATTTTTCTTAATAGAGTTTACTGCAGCTTTCATCATCTCTTTACCTCCTGATATATGCAAGGTAAGAAAATCAGGATTTATGTTTGATAAAGAATCTATCGCACTGCTAACAGTGTGCGGAATATCGTGAAGTTTTAAATCAAGGAATAATTTACATTTCGACCTTTTGATTTCTGAAATAAGCTCCTTTAAACGGCTATTATAAAAAGATCTATACCCCACTTTAAAACCATAAACGTGGCGGTATAATTTTTTAACAAGAGTAATATTTTGAGTATTTGATTTTAGATCTAGGGCTATAAAAGATTTAAATTTTTTCATTTAACTTTTTATTGATATTTTCACTAGCTTTGAATGTAACTTTCCATTTAGAGGGTATATATATTTTTTTCTTATTTCTAGGATCAGAACCATATCTAGATTTCATAAATTTTGACTTAAAAACTCCAAAATTTCTAAGCTCTATAGAAACATGATCTGAAATATTTTTTTCTAAGATATCAAAGAACCTATTAAATATAGCTTCATTAATTTTAGATGTTAAATCAGTTTCTGATTGTAAAAAAGTCTTTAAAATATCAGACTTATTCTTCTTTGGAGTCCTTATCCTCATCCAAAGCCTTACCTAGAATATCCCCTAAAACTGAACCAGAGGATTTAGATCCATATTTTTCTAACAAACTTTGTTCTTCATCTATCTCTAGCTGTCTTATTGAAAGAGCAAACTTTCGATTTGTAAGATCAATAGAACTTATTTTAGCATCTATTTTTTGACCTTCATTATATCTAGATATATTTTGCTCTTCTTTATTTTTGGAGAGCTCTTTTCTTCTTATAGTTGTTTCGATAAAGCTTGCTACTTCAACATCGATTCCATTATTAGAAATCTTAGTTATTGTTGCAGACACAATATCTCCTTTAGATTTATTTTTAAAAAATTCATTAAAAGGGTCGGTGGATAATTGTTTAATACCAAAGCTTATTTTCTCTTTTTCAGGATCAATTTCTAAAATCTTAACCTGAATACTTTGACCTTTTTGATATTTTTTTAAGGTTCTATCACCATTAGTGTCAGTCCATGATAAATCATTTTTATGAATTAGACCGTCAATATTGTCATTGAGCTTTGCAAATATACCAAACTCAGTAATGTTCTTTATTTCTGTGTCAATAATTTGGTCTTTTTTGTATTCATTTAGAATATTCTCCCATGGATTTGGCTCAGTTTGTTTAATTCCAAGACTTATTCTTTTCTTTTCTTTGTCTATTTCTAATATTTTAACTCTGATATTAAATCCAACTTCTAAGATCTTATTTGGATGTATGTTTTTTTTAGTCCAGCTGATATCGTTGGAGTGAACCAATCCCTCTAAGTCTTTTTCTGTAAGTTGAACAAATGCACCGTAATCAGTTATATGGGTAATTTTTCCATCATAAATCTCATTAAGAGTAATTTTCTCTTCTATTTTTTCCCAAGGATCATCTTTTAATTGTTTATAACCTAAGCTAATTTTATCTGAGTCGTCTGAAACTTTAAGAATTTTAAATTCATATTTTTTGCCAACTTCCAGTACATCTGAAGGGTGGCCAATTCTACTC
>OZSS01000521.1_pt1 | contig 18364 bp, 17 predicted proteins | sample 1779911 | NCBI WGS metagenome assembly OZSS01 (sample SAMEA2603589, study PRJEB24840) | metagenome | biome: Water; feature: Photic zone; material: Seawater sample | place: Mediterranean Sea | collected 2013-11-12 | depth 10 m | reverse complement strand
ATTTATAAGTTCTAAATCTATTTTTAAAAATATACAGGAATTGTCAGTCTACCAAATTTTAAATAACTTCTAAAATTTTCAACACAACAAACATAAATTTTTTTGATAATATTTAGTGATATTGAATATTATTTAAAAAAGATTAAATAATTACTATGTCAACAATACAAAAAATCATAGTTATACCAATATTGAGATCTCAAGTTAGACTTTATGTTTTCTTTGGTATTCTTTTTGGTTTTTATCAATTTATTTCATGGATAGAAAATTAGGAGTTTAAAATGTTTGGATTAGGAATAATTAAAGGCACTATTATAGGTATGGGCGTAGGAGTAATGGCTGGTCTAGCTCTAAAAGAAGTTTGCAAAATGAAAAAAAAGAAAGATCAAATTAGTAAAACTGAAAGTGATAGTGTTGATCCAGAAAATAGTTAATACAAATTAATGAATAATGGATTTAACGAAATACAAATGGAAATGTAGAATACTTTTGTTATGTACGACTTGCTACAGAGATAATAACTATAAAAAATCTAAAGAACTTTATCAAAAGCATATAAAAGAATTTCATAAAAGGCATGTCAAATTAATGTCTTTCAGAAAAAAGGGTCTTAAGTTTTCTATCAAACTAATAGGTTACGATGGTACTTTAAAAAAAGAATACTCAACTTTAGAACCTGATATTATTTTTGATCTTATAGACACTATGCCAATGAGTAAGCAAGACTATCAGGGAAAGTTAAAGCCTCTTAATCTGTCTCTATATTCAGATTACAAGCCCGAGACAACTCTAAAAGGACTCGGATTTAAGAATAAAGAAAAAGCAACCTATACAATAGATGCAATAAAAGCTAGAGACAAAAAATATCAGGTTAATGTTGTATCCACCATGTTAGGAAGAGCAAAAAAACATCCAAACAAAACTACTGATATGGATGAAGCAATATTAGTTTTTGAGAAATGGATGCTGAATTACAAAAAAACTAAAGCAAATTAGTTACTTGTACAACTAACGTTGCAACATAAAAAGAGATCTAAATTTCGTGCCTATGCATAAACACCCCGGGTGGACCTTGCATGGGCATTTCTTATCGTTAATTATAAAAGGCAGAATACAAAAATGTAGACAAAAGATGAGCATCTTTACTCCTTTTTCATTATATTCTATCGTAGTAATTGCAGTTGAATACACAGGAATAATGGCAGTAGCTCAGTGGTAGAGCATCTCGTTGCCAACGAGAATGTCGAGAGTTCGAATCTCTTCGCCCGCTCCAAAATTTCTATAAATGTTATTAAGTAATCTCTAATAAATCAAAATTAACTTTATCCAAAATGTAATAATCATTAAGATTGTTAATAATATTTTTTGACGCAATGAAGAAACCTACATATTTAGAGTTTTTAGGTGACCAAACAATTGAGGTTGCTCTTCCTATTTCTATATCTTCTTTAAACACTTGGAGATTATTAAAAAAAACATGTTTATTTTCACTTTTAAAATCAAAATGAATTTTATATATATCTTTTGAAAACCCATCTTTTTTTTGTTTTAATAAAGCAGATTTTCCAATGAAATTATAATCTGTATCAAGATTACAAAATTTTCCTAGCCCACAATCATAAGGTAAGTCTTTATTTGTCATCTCATTTCCATAACTAAGTAGATTATTCTCTACCCTTTCAATCATATTTGGACATCCAACCCTTATGTTAAATTCTTTACCTCTTTCTATTATAAGATCCCACAAAAGAGTCCCATTTTTGGGGTTTTTTAGCAAAATTTCATATCCAGATTGTTTGCTGAAACCAGTTTTTGAAATAATAATACTTTCTTTATTAAAGGAAAATTTTTTAAAATTAAAAAATTTAAGAGATTTTATTTCCTCACCAAAAATTTTTGAAATAAGTTCTTCAGATTTTGGGCCTTGAACTGCAATAGTTAATATGTCTGTTTCATTTACTTCTGAGTAAAATTCTTTTGTATGATTTATTGCTGATATCCAATTAAACAAATCTGAATCAGATAAAGAAATTAAGAAATGATCATCAGCCAAGCAAAAAACAACTGGATCATTTAATAGGCCCCCTTCAAAATTTACTATGGGTGCATAATAAGCTCTGCCAGGAGTAACTTTTGTAAAATCTCTGCAAAATAAATACTTAATTATACCTAGAGCTTTATTTCCTTTAACTTCTATTACTTTTTGTGCACATACGTCCCATAACTGAACATGTTTTATTAAATGCAAATAGTCACTTTTTAAAGATTTAAATATTGTTGGTATTAATGTGTTATTATAAACACTATATTTTTTTACGCCTGCCTTTTCGTTTCTTGAACTAAAGGGGGTACTTTTAATTCTATTTGATGTAGTAAAAAAATCATTAGACATTTTAAAATCCCACCTTTAAATAAAACTAAAACCACTTTGGACATTTTTTATGAAAAGTAAATTAAGAAATTCACTACAGAAAAATAAATTTGTTTTTACTGCCGAAACATCTCCTCCAGACTCAGGTAATAAAGATACAGTTATCAATCAAGTCATATGCTTAAAAAATTTAGCTGATGCGGTTAATGTTACTGATGGCGCCGGTGCTAAGTCTCACATGTCTGCTTTGGCAACAGCTGCTATTCTGGCTCAACATGAAATCGAGCCTGTATTACAATTCACTACAAGAGACAGAAATAGAATTGCAATTCAAGGCGATTTACTTGGTGGATGGGCTTTAAATGTTCCTAATATACTTTGTTTATATGGTGATGAAGTCAAAGGTGGAGATCAGCCAGAGGCAAAAGAAGTTCGAGATTTAGATACAATTAGTCTATTAAAAACTGCACACGATATTAAAATTAACCATAGTTATCCATCTGGGAGAAAAATTGATGATGCACCTAATTTTTTTATTGGTGGAGCAGACACACCTTTTGAAGTCAAAGATGATTTTGATGCAGCAAATCTAGTAAAAAAAATCAATTCAGGAGTTGAATTCTTTCAAACTCAATATGCTTTTGATGAAATGATATTGAAAAATTATATGCTCAAATTAAATAAACTTGGTGTAACAGATAAGGCGTATTTTATTATTGGATTAGGAGTTATTAAATCAGCAAAAAGTGCTAGATGGATGAATAAAAATTTATTTGGTATTAATATTCCTGAGCAAATAATAAACAGAATTGAAAATTCTAATAACGAAAAATTAGAAGGTATAAAAATTTGTGTTGAGCTAATTGAAAGATATAAATTAATAAGTGGTGTAAGTGGAATTCACTTAATGGGTTATAAACAAGAAGAGGATATAGCCTCTGTAATTTCAAATTTTAAATAATAAATGATAATGTAAATTGGAATTGAAAATGCAAGAACTTACAAATATTTATAATAAAGCAAAAACATATAGTAATTCGCAATTAAGAGCAGTAATTAGATCAGGAGAATATAAGGGTCAAACGGCTGGTTTATCCCAAAATATGCTTCAAACAAATCTCATTATTCTAGAACAAAAATATGCTTTAGATTTTATGATATTTTGTCAAAGAAATCCAAAAGCTTGTCCACTTGTTGGCGTGTCAGATGTTGGTGTCCCTTTTCTAAAAACATTAGGTAAAAATATAGACGTTAGAACGGACGTCCCATCTTATAATATTTATAGGAATGGAGAACTGCATAGTGTTGTTCACGAAATTAATAATTTCTGGAATGAAAACCTTGTTGCATTTGCAATTGGTTGTTCATTCACATTTGAACATTCTCTAATTAGGAATGGCTTTACAATAGATCATATTAATGAAAATAAAGTTGTTCCTATGTATAAGACAAATATTAAAAATGTAAAAAGTGGACCTTTTGGAAACACAATGGTTGTCTCAATGAGAATTTTTAAAAAAATTCATGTTAATAACATTATTAATATTTGTAAATCTTTTCATTGGGCACATGGAAGGCCTGTACATTTTGGGAGCCCAGATGAAATTGGCATTTTAAATGTTTTTGAACCTGACTGGGGAGATGTTCCAAGACCCTTGTTAGAAGATGAAGTAAATGTCTTTTGGGCTTGTGGTGTAACTCCCCAAAATGCAATATTAGATTCTTCGGTTCCGTTTTGTATATCTCATACACCTGGTTATATGCTTATTACTGATATTGAAGAGGATGCTGAAATACCAATTATACAATAAATCTAGAGCTTGGATTTAATTGATATTTTTTTTGCTGCAGCTTTGGCATTTTCTAGATTTTCAGCAAGTATAACTCCCATTCTTCTGTAAGACTTTAAATATGGTTTTCCAAAAATTCTAAAATCTATACTTTTATCTTTTAGAGCTTTTTCTACACCCTCTATTAAATAATTCCCTGTTGCATTTTCATCAGCTAAGATTACATGACTAGCGCCAGATCTATTCAACTTAACTTCTGGCAAAGGTAACCCCAATAAAACTCTAGCGTGAATGTCAAATTGACTATAATTTTGGGTATACATTGTCACCATCCCAGTATCATGTGGGCGAGGGCTTAATTCACTAAAAATAACTCTACTTTTTTTGTCAATAAAGAACTCAACTCCAAAAATTCCAGATCCTCCTAGGTCTAAGACCATTTTTCTTGCTGCGTTCTGTGCATTTCTAATTACGTCCTTTGAACAATCAGCAGGCTGCCAGCTATACTGATAATCACCCCTTTTTTGAAAATGTCCGATAGGGTTACAAAATGTAACTTTTCCTGATTTTTCTAAAATTGTTAAAAGAGTAATTTCATATTCAAAATCAATAAACTCTTCAACTATTACACGTTTCCTGTTTCCTCTCATACCTTCGAGTGCAAATTTCCAAGATATTTTTAATTCATCTTCTGAATTTGCATAACTCTGACCCTTTCCGGAAGAGCTCATAACTGGCTTAACTGCTACTTTTGTACCAATTTTATTTGCCTCTAAAATTAATTCCTCTTCTGATTCTGCATAAGCAAAATTAGCAGTTTTTAATCCTAAATGTTTTGCTCTATCTCTTATTCTGTCTCTATTCATAGTTAAATTTACAGCTTTTGCTGAAGGTATTACATTATAACCATTTTGTTCAGCATCCATTAGAACATTGGTCTCAATAGCTTCAACCTCTGGTACGATGAAATCGGGTTTATGTTTATTAATAACTTCACTCAGTTTTTCTTTATCAAGCATATTAAATACTTCATTTTTATCACTAACTTGCATGGCAGGCGCATTTTCATATGCATCACACGCTATCACATTACATCCAATTCTTTTGAGGCTAATTGTTAATTCTTTACCTAACTCACCACTACCCAACAGTAATATTTTTTTCATGTAATGACCCTTTTAAGTTTAAATTGCACATATTATAGCTTAATATTATTGGATGAGCTTTATAAAAACACTTATTTATAAGTTACTAAATAAACAAATATCTAATATTTATAATAAACGTTTTAATAATTATAATAATACCCCTAAAGGAGTATTTTGGAATAGTAAATTATCACAGGACCTTAGATTAAATATAATTTTAGATAAAATATTAAAAATTGCAAAAAGTGAAGAATTCTCGATTGCGGATGTTGGTTGCGGTTATGGTAGATTATATGAAGTTATTAAAGAAAGAAACTTAGATGGCAAAGTTCAATATTATGGGTTTGATATAAATCAGAAGTTAATAAATTTTTGCAAAAACAATAAAGATTTTAAAAATGTTGAATTTGCAATAAGTGCATTACCTTTTAAAAAAACTGATTATGTCGTTATGTCAGGTACATATAACCTTACACCAACAAATAATATCCTTTTATGGGAAGATTATATAATTAAAAATCTTACAAGTAATTGGAAATTAGTAGAAAAAGCTATGATTTTTAACTGCTTGATAAAAGAAGAAAAGGAAATAAGTAAAGCATTATATTATACAGAGTTATCCTGGATAAAAAGGGTTTGTGAGAATAACTTCGGAAAGATACAAATTTTCAAAAATCAACTTTTAAAAGATGATATTACGATTGTTATAAAAAAATCAACTTAACTTTTTCACAAATAGATTTAGATGCGTTGCAAACTCATTTGGATTTTCTAAAGGTATTAGATGTCCACAATCAGGAAATTCTATTCTTTGTACATTTTTCATAGAGTTTGCAATCTGATCAATATCATCCGGAATTCTAAAAACTTTATCATAATGACCCGTCACAATTAAAACTGGTATTTCAATTTTAGACCAGTCAATATCCCAATTAGCTGTTAGTGATCCCTTCATAAGTTTGAAAATACCGGAGTTTTCATCTAATCCTTTATAATTATTAGGATTAAGTGCGTTTGGTTTCATTTTGTTTAAAAACGATGGTGAAGCAATTACAGGCATATTCATATCCATTAATAGTGATGTACCACCATAGCGTGCAACATTAACCATAGTCTCGTTAATCCATTTTAACCTGGAGTTGTTTTTCCTAAGTGTGTTTATTAAAACTAAACCATTAGACTTAACTCCCTTTTCAAGAGTAAGTAACGCATACAATCCACCAATGGACAAACCTACTAAAATTATATTTTTAAGTTTTAATATTTCTATCAAAAGACACAAATCAGAAACTATTAAATCTGTGTCTAAATTAAGCTCCTCACTAAACTTACTATTATCCTGTCCTCTAAAATTATAAGCAAGAAAACCATTCCCATCTTCAGTAATTCTATCTCCAATGACACCATTCCAGGCTGCTGTACTACCCGTTAAAGCATTAACAAAAACAAAAGTGTGTCCATCACCTTTTGGTTCTACATATTCATAATAAATTTCATTTTGATCATCAATTTTTAATGTAGACATTATAAATCCTATTCTTCTGCAGTTTCTATTTTTAAATGTTGAAAATGTGTTTCTAATTCCTGGTCTCTTAAAACAGAAAATTTTTGAAATTCTTCTTCGGTTATAATATTGAAATTAGATGGATTAAGTGTGTTTGTTATATTTTCTTCGGAATTAGCTGAGGTTAGATTTTTTTCTATTTCTGACATTTCCTTTTGGATTGGTAACTCACCAACTCGTTCCTGAAATGTGACGATAGCTCTAAGACCTCTCTCAATAGCTGATTTCTCATCGTCATTTTCACTTTCATCAAAACCAACGTAAAGAGCATGAACTATATGTTGTTTTGGATCTGGTAAGAGACCAGCGTCAAAAATCATTTCACCTTCAGGATTTAAATTCATATAGAACTCACTAAATCGCGCAAGAATTTCTCTAGTTCTAGACGGACCTGGTTCTATTGGTGGCGCTTTTTCGGGAGGTTGGGGAGCATTTATACTATTCCATATAGCAATACATATCATAAAGCTAAATGTTACAACGAGAGCAATTATAAATGGTGTAAAATCTTCAAACATGTTGTCTATATAATAATTGGAATGTCCAAATATAAGTAACTAAATAATAAATTTAAACAAAAAAAATACTTTATATATATCATATACTTATGGTGAATTAATAGTAATTTTCACTCATACTGATTTGCAATTGATACTGTTTTATTGTTATTATGATTCTCGAATGTATAATTCAATTTACTTTAATCTAATTAATCAAGGTTTGTAATTATTACAAGCGGAAACAGGAGAATAAAATGAAAAGGGTATTCGGAGCTGCATTTACTATGGCAGCAACCGTAGCCGTAGGCATTAGTTGGGCTACTATAGGAAATGCTGCATGTGGAAAAGTTACTATAGCAGAGATGAATTGGGCGTCTGCTGAATTAATGGCCAATGTAGATAAGATAATATTAGAAAAAGGTTATGGATGTGAGGTTGAGCTGGTTTCAGGTGCTACAATGCCTACTTTTACCTCAATGAACGAAAAAGGATCACCTGATGTTGCTCCAGAACTTTGGGCTAATGCAGTTGCAGTTCCATTAAAAAAAGCTGTTGGTGAAAACAGATTAATTGTTGCTAACAAAGGTCCAATTACTGGTTTAGGTGAAGGTTGGTGGCTTCCACCTCACACTATTAAAAAACACCCAGAGCTTAAAACAGCTTTAGATGTTTTAAATAGACCCGATCTTTTTCCATATTCTGAAGACAAATCTAAGGGAGCTTTTGTTGGATGTCCCGCAGGTTGGGGGTGCCAATTAGCTAATGCTAACCTTTTTAGAGCTTTTGAAATGGAGAAAAAAGGATGGGTTCTTGTTGATCCAGGAAGTGCTGCTGGTTTAGATGGCTCAATGGCGAAGGCTGTTGAGAGAGGTGAAAATTGGTTTGGTTATTACTGGTCACCAACATCTATGATTGGAAAATATAAAATGCACAAGTTAGACTTTGGTGTACCTTTTGGTGGCAAAGATAACTGGGATAACTGCATTGTGAAGCCAGAGAAAGAATGTGCAAATCCAAAAAAATCTTCTTGGGTTAAGTCTGAAGTTAATAGTGTAGTATCAGCAAACTTTAAAAAGAATGCCGGTGTCGCTATGAATTACATTACAAACAGAGTTTATCCAGGCGAAATAATGAATGGAATGCTTGTTTTTATGACTGAGCAAAAAGCATCTGGAAAAGATGCGGCTTTCGATTTTTTAGAAAAGCACGGAAGCGTTTGGGAAAAATGGGTTTCGGCAGACGTAGCGAAAAAAGTTAAAGCTGGTCTTTAATTAAAACTAAATTTCATAATCACTACCTTTAAATAGAGGTAGTGATTATTTTTTTTAACTTAGGAATGCATAATGGATTGGTTCTTTAATTTCCCTGACATGAGCAGATCTGATCTAAGAGAGTTTAAAAAAACTGTAGATTTTGCATTCACTGATTTTTCAAGAACTTATGGCCAAGGTATTGAAGAATTTTTTGAGCCATTACTGATGTTCTTAGTATGGTTTGAGAAGCTTTTTATTAACACCCCTTGGCCAATTATAATATTTAGTATTCTTTTACTTGCTTGGATAGGCTCAAGATCCATATTAATTGTTGTTGGAACTTTTTTGAGTTTTATGTTGATAGGATATTTCGGTATGTGGGAAGACACAATGTCAACATTAGCCATTATACTTGTTGCCACATTCCTATGCATAGCAATTGGTATACCACTTGGTATTGCTATGGCAAGAAGTAATAAAGTCCAAGCTGCAATAGTTCCTGTTTTAGACGTCATGCAAACAATCCCTAGTTTTGTGTATTTGATACCAGTTGTGATGCTTTTAGGTATTGGAAAGGTTCCTGGATTAATTGCAGTATGTATTTATGCTATTCCACCAATTGTTCGCTTAACAAATTTAGGCATTAGGTTGGTAGATAAAGACGTGTTAGAAGCAGCTGATTCTTTTGGAGCAAATTATTGGCAGAAATTATTTGGAGTTCAAATGCCATTGGCCTTACCAACTATATTTGCTGGTGTAAATCAAACAATAATGATGGCCCTAGCAATGGTGGTAATAGCATCTATGATTGGAGTTAAAGGTCTTGGCCTTCCAGTTTTAAGAGCAATTTCAAATCAGTATTTAGCTCTAGGATTAATGAATGGTCTTGCTATTGTTATATTAGCAATTATTTTTGACCGTGTTACCCAAAAATTTGGACTGAGAATGCAAAAATATAGGAACGAAGGTAAGGATTAATATAATGAATTCAAAAAATATATTAATCAAAGTAAATCAACTTTATAAGATTTTTGGAGATGGTGATAAAAGTGCACTTGATCTGGTGAAAAATGGAATGGGTAAAGACGAACTCCTTGAGAAGTCAAACTGTGTTCTCGGATTAAATAATATAAATCTAAATATTAATAGAGGGAAGATACAAGTTGTTATGGGACTTTCTGGTTCAGGCAAGTCAACTCTAATAAGACATCTAAATAGATTAATAGAGCCAACAAGTGGTGAAATACTGTTTAATGATACAAATATCCTAAATTTAACTTCTAAAGAACTCATTCAATTCAGACAAAATAATATGTCTATGGTTTTTCAAAAATTTGCTTTATTTCCACATAAAACAGTTCTACAAAATGTTGGTTACGGACTTGCAATTCAAAATATTTCTAAAGATGAATGGTCAGAAAAAGCTCAAAAATGGATAAAAAGAGTTGGCTTAGATGGTTACGAAACATATTATCCAGGCCAGTTGTCAGGTGGGATGCAACAAAGAGTGGGGCTTGCAAGAGCACTAGCAACAGATGCAGAAATCCTTCTAATGGATGAAGCTTTTTCCGCATTAGATCCATTAATTCGATCAGAAATGCAAAACATACTTTTAGATCTTCAAAGTGAATTACATAAAACTATAATTTTTATTACACATGATCTCGATGAAGCTCTAAAAATTGGGGATAGAATAGCTATTCTTCGTGATGGGAGCATGGTTCAAGACAGTGATCCTCAAGAAATAATTATGAATCCTGCAGATGAATATGTTTCAGATTTTATAAAAGATATTAACAGAGCTAGAGTGATACAAGCAAAATCAATAATGACACCAACAAATACTAAAAGCTCAGGAGCCACTGTAAAAGAGGACATGGTGTTAGAGGATATACTTCAGATAATGTCAGATGCACCTTCAAAGCCAGTATCAATAGAAAACTCAAAAGGTAAAATAACTGGAAAAATTGAAATGGTTAATTTAATTGAGGGAATGAAAAGACCTAAATCACTTGGAACAAATATTACTGGCTAGGAGTTGGTCTTCCTACTTGAATAAGATTGAAACCACTTTCAAGAAAACTATCTGGGTTGAGGGCATTCCTTAAATCGATTAGAATATTTCCTTTCATATATTGTTTTAATCTTTCCGGTGACAAACTCCTGAATTCATTCCATTCAGTTAAAATTACAAGTGCATCACTATTATTAATGCAATCTTCAATACTTTCTGCAAATTGTATATTTTGTAATAATTTTTTTGCTTCATCCATGGCTACTGGGTCATAGGCAGATATTTGTAAATTCTTTTCTTGAAGTTGGGGGATAATATCAAGACACGGACTTTCTCTCATATCATCCGTTTCTGGTTTAAATGCCAGCCCTAAGATAGATATTTTCTTATTTTTATAATTTTCTCCTAAGGCAGAAACTATTTTTTCAGCCATATCTATTTTTCTTTGAGAGTTATAATTGATCACATTTTCTACAATAGAAATATTGGAGTTATAATAATTAGCAGTTTTTACAAGAGCTTGAGTGTCTTTTGGAAAACAAGATCCACCATAACCTGGTCCAGGATGCAAGAATTTACTACCAATTCTTTTGTCTAGACCAATTCCTCGTGAAATATCATGAACATCCGCCCCAACTTTTTCACATAAATCTGCCATCTGATTAATATAAGAAATTTTAACAGCTAAGAATGCATTACCAGCATACTTAATTAACTCCGCTGTTTTTAAATCAGTAAATAAAATTGGCGTTTCAATTAGATATAACGGTTTATAAATTTTTGAAATTATTTCTTTGGCTTTTTCAGTTTCACATCCAACAACAACCCTGTCAGGTCTCATAAAATCCTCAACAGCATTACCTTCTCTCAAAAATTCTGGATTTGAAACCACATCAAATTTAGCTTTGGGATTTGTTTTTTTTATAATTTTTTTAATTTCGTTTCCTGTTCCAACAGGTACCGTAGACTTAGTAACAATTAATGTATAGCCCATTAAATTATTTGCTATTTCTTCTGCGGCTTCATAAACATATGATAAATCAGCATGACCGTCACCACGTCTTGCTGGTGTTCCCACTGCAATAAAGACAATGTCAGCGTCTACTATATTTTTTTTTACATCATTACTAAAAGTGAGCCGTTTAGCATCTTTGTTTTTTTTTACTAAATTCTCAAGACCAGGTTCATAGATAGGTATAATATTTTGTTTTAAATTTGTGATTTTGTCTTTATCTTTGTCTACACAGCATACATCAAAACCAAACTCAGAAAAACAGGTTCCAGACACTAATCCAACGTAGCCAGTTCCTAACATTGTTATTTTCATGACATATCCTCTTATATATGAAAAACGATAAGTTATTTACCGATTGAAAATAAAAAAATAATAACCATATCAACTACTATACTAATTTATAGGATTTGTGAATGAAAATTAAGAAAGCAATATTTCCAGTGGGTGGATTAGGTACAAGATTTCTTCCTGCTACCAAGTCAATGCCTAAAGAAATGCTTCCAATTGTTGACAAGCCCCTTATACAATATGCAGTCGAAGAAGCGGCTAATGCAGGTATTGACCAATTTATTTTTGTTACTAGTCGAGGAAAATCTGCCATTGAAAATCATTTTGATCATTCTTTTGAACTAGAAAATAACTTACTTTCAAAAGGAAAAAGACAAACCCTTAAAACTGCTCAAGAAATGCTCAAAATCCCTGGATCATTTGCTTATGTCAGACAACAAGAACCTGCTGGCCTAGGCCATGCTGTTTGGTGTGCTAGACATTTAATTGGAGATGAGCCAGTTGCCATAATTCTTGCGGATGACTTAATTTATGGTGGAAACACAATTAAAGAAATGATTTCTAGGTATAATTCCGGTAATATGCTTGCTGTAATGGATGTAGACAGAAAAGACGTATCATCATATGGAGTAATATCTCCTGGAAAATCGGTAGACAAAAATGTTACTGAAATTTTAGGCCTTGTAGAAAAACCATCCACAGAAAATGCGCCTAGCAATATGGCTGTTGTCGGTAGATATATTATAGAGCCAGCCGTTTTTGAGGTTTTGGAACAACAAAATAGAGGTGCTAGCAATGAAATTCAACTTACTGACGCAATAGCAAGTAGAATAGGTGCGTCAAATTGTATGGGATATAAATTCTCAGAGGAACGATTTGATTGTGGGTCTAAATTAGGATTTATACAAGCTAACATTCGTTTTTCTATTGAGAGGCCAGAGATGAAACAAAACCTTAAAAATTGGCTAAAAAATGAAATTGTTAGTAAAAATTGATGTTTAAGCATACTTTTAACGACACAATTCTGCGATCATACGATATTAGGGGTATTTATGAGAAAACCTTAACAGAAAAAGACGCCTTCATGCTTGGTTTTTTCTTTGGCATTACAGTCAGAGAAAAAAATCCAGAAAAAAAGCATCCATTAATTGTTGTTGGAATGGATGGAAGGTTATCTAGCCCATTGTTAGAAGAAAAACTGACTGAGGGACTTGAAAATTCTGGTTGCGAAATTTATAGAATTGGGCTGGGCCCAACACCAATGCTTTATTTTGCAAGTAATTATTATAAGGCAGATGGAGCAATACAAGTCACTGGAAGTCATAATCCAAAGGATTATAATGGTTTTAAAATAGTTTTAAATCAAAATTCTTTCTTTGGAGACGATATTCAAAAACTAGGTCATTTTGCAAGTAAAGGTTATTCAAGAACCTTTGATGGTTTTTCTAAATTTGTCGCAATAAACACTCACTATGTTGATGAAATTATTAAACCTATCCAAAATATTAAAAGACAACTTGATGATAAAACTATTGTTTGGGATTGTGGTAATGGCGCATCTGGTCCTTCACTTGAAATGATAACAACAAAAATTCCTGGAAAACATATTGTCTTATATTCTAAAGTTGATGGCAATTTTCCAAATCATCATCCTGATCCTACTGATGAGACTACTCTAAAAATTTTGAGAGATAAAATGAAAGAGGTTGATGCTGAACTTGGAATAGCATTTGATGGAGATGGTGACAGAATCGGAGTTGTTGACAAGCAAGGAAGGCTAATTCCTGGTGATTTATTAACTGCATTTCTTGCAAACTCAATAGCTACAAATGATAAAAATATTCAAACAATAATTTTAGATATTAAGTCAAGTTATGTTGCATATGAAAATATTATATCTCTAGGTTTTAAAGCAGAAATTGGAAAAACAGGACATTCAAACATCAAAAAAAGAATTAAAGAAATAAAATCCCCATTAGCAGGTGAAATGTCTGGTCACATTTTTTTTGGTGACACCTATTTTGGTTATGATGATGCACTTTATGCAGCTATAAGACTACTTACCTTAACGGCAAGTAATTTTGTATTAGAAAAGTATATATCAACTTTGCCTAAAACATTTGTCTCACCTGAAATTAAAGTTTTTTGTTCTGATGAAATTAAATTTTTAACTATAGATAATATATCTAAAAAAGTGTTTGAAAAATATAATTCCAATGATGTAATTACCTTAGATGGCTTAAGAGTTAAAAATAATCACGGTTGGTATTTAATACGCGCAAGTAACACTGAAGAAGCACTGGTAATTAGGTTTGAAGGTAAATCTGAAAAAGATAAAAAAGAATTGTCTTTTGAGGTTAAAAATCTTCTCAAAAATGAAGGATTAACTTTTGATAATTTCTAAAAAATGATATTAATTTTTTGAATAATACTCTGATTGGGGATAAAAATGACTAAACGATTGAGACGTGGTAATTTACAAGTATCAGAAACTCTTGCTAATTTTATCGAAAATGAGGCACTTTCTGATACAAACATTTCTTCTGATATGTTTTGGAAAAAATTAGAGACAATCTTAAATCAATTTGTTCCTAGAAATAAAGAATTACTTCAAATTAGATGTGAAATGAAAAGTAAAATAGACAAATTCTATTTAGAAAACCCTGGCAAGGATGTTGATCATGAAGAATATATAAAATTTCTCAAGAAGATTAACTATATTGTACCCGAAGGAGAAAATTTTCAAATCAATACAAAAAAGGTAGATGATGAATTAGCTCTTAAAGCTGGCCCTCAGTTAGTCGTACCGGTTACTAATGCGAGATATGCACTTAATGCTGCAAATGCGAGATGGGGAAGTTTATATGACGCACTGTATGGAACTGATGCTATATCTGAGAGTGATAATGCTGAAAGATCTACGTCTTATAATCCTATAAGAGGAAATAAAGTAATATCATATGCGAAAGACTTTTTAGATAAAAATTTTCCATTACAAAATTGTTCACATAAAGATGTAAATTCATACAAAATTGTTGATAATTCCCTTTTAGTTGAAACCTTAAAGGGTACTAATTCACATTTAAAAATAAAAAGCCAATATATTGGCTATCAAGGTGATGCTAATAATCCAACTTGCATTCTTCTGAAAAATAATAATCTTCATATAGAAATATTAGTGAATAAAGAAGGTAACATAGGGGCTGGAGATAATGCAGGTGTTGACGATGTTATAATTGAGTCAGCTTTAACAACAATACAAGACTGTGAAGACTCAGTAGCAACTGTAGACGCAGAAGATAAAGTGTTAGCCTACAGAAACTGGTTAGGTCTTATGAAAGGTAACCTTGAAGATACTTTTGAAAAAAATGGGAAGACAATAACAAGAAAATTAAATCCAGATAAAACTTACATTACCTCTTATGGAGAATATAAGCTTCCGGGTAGATCAGTTATGTTAATCCGCAATGTTGGACACTTAATGACAAACCCAGCTATTTTGTTAAAAAATGGGGAAGAAATACCAGAAGGTATTATGGATGCAATGATTACGTCATTAATTGCAATTCATGATATTAAAATCCATAAAATGAATTCTAGAACTGGATCAGTATATATTGTTAAACCAAAAATGCACGGACCAGAGGAAGTCAAATTTGCATGTGATATCTTTGGTGCCGTAGAAGATGCTCTTCAACTAGAAAGAAATACTCTCAAGATCGGTATTATGGATGAAGAAAGAAGAACAACTGTTAATTTAAAAGAGTGTATTAGAATGGCAAGTGAAAGAACTGTATTTATTAATACTGGCTTCTTAGATAGAACAGGCGACGAAATACACACTGCAATGGAAGTAGGTCCAATAATACCAAAAGGTGAAATCAAAAATGCAAAATGGATTTCAGCATATGAAAATAATAATGTAAAAATTGGACTTGAATGTGGACTTTCTGGTAGAGCCCAAATCGGTAAAGGAATGTGGGCGATGCCTGATCTTATGCATGAAATGTTGAAACAAAAAATTAATCATCCAAAAAGTGGTGCAAATACCGCTTGGGTACCAAGTCCAACAGCGGCTACACTTCATGCATTGCATTATCACGAAATTAATGTGTTTGATATCCAGAAAGATAAGTCTAATGATAATAATAATTACTTAAGCGATATACTTTTTGTTCCAGTTTCGAAAGGTCACAACTGGTCGCAAGAAGAAATACAAAAAGAAATGGATAATAATGCACAAGGTATTCTTGGGTATGTAGTAAGGTGGATTGATCAAGGTGTTGGATGCTCTAAAGTTCCAGATATTAATAATATTGGATTAATGGAAGACCGTGCAACTTGTAGAATTTCTAGTCAACACTTATGCAACTGGCTCAAACATGGTATTTTTTCTAAAAATCAGCTTATTGATACAATGAAGAAAATGGCTAAGGTTGTTGATGAACAAAATAAAGACGATAATAATTATATCCCAATGTCAAAAGACTATGATAAATCGATTGCTTTTAGGGCATCATTAGATTTAGTTTTAGAAGGGGATGTTAGTCCTTCCGGTTATACTGAGCCAATTTTACACAAATGTAGATTACAATTAAAATCTATGCTTGATTAACTGCCCTTGCTGCGTGTCTCAAACTATCTATTGGAATAAGCTTTCCAGATCGCTTTATATGCCAAAATGTCCATCCGTTGCAAGCTTGTAGTCCTTGTAAATCAGCACCTACTGAGTGTATTGAACCTTTCTTATCTTTAGAAATCAAGCTGCCGTCTGCTCTAATTTTAGCAGTCCATCTACTTCTAGAATCTTGTAATAATTCACCCGGATTTATTAGCCCTTGTTCTAATAAATGTCCAAATGGTATTCTTGGTTCGGCAGTTTTTCTTGGTGTCTGAATAAGATCTTTAGTTTCTATTTCTTCTACTTTATTAATTCTTTTTTCAGCCTCTAATGCGTATTTTGCATCTTGTTCAATTCCAATAAAATTCCTACGCAGTTTTTTTGCTACAGCTCCAGTAGTTCCAGTCCCAAAGAATGGGTCTAAAACTACATCACCAATATTGCTACTTGACATTATAATTCTATTTAAAAGATTTTCTGGCTTTTGTGTTGGATGTATCTTTTTACCATCTTTATTCTTTAATCTTTCATCACCAGTACAAATTGGAAGAGACCAATCCGAACGCATTTGAAGATCACCATTTAATGACTTCATAGCTTCGTAATTAAATGTATACTTTGATGTTTTTGTTTTTGATGCCCAAATAAGTGTCTCATGAGCATTAGTGAACCTTCTACCACGAAAATTAGGCATTGGGTTAACTTTTCTCCAAACTATATCATTTAATAACCAAAATCCTAAATCTTGTAAAATATACCCTAATCTAAAAATATTGTGATAAGAACCAATAACCCAAATGCTACCATTAGGCTTTAATATTCGCCTAGCAGAACTCATCCATTCCTTAGTGTAATTATCATAATCAGAAATTGATTTAAATTTATCCCAACTTTCTTTAACACCGTCTACTTTAGTTTGATCAGGTCTTTCAAGATCTCCATTAAGTTGAAGATTATATGGAGGGTCTGCAAAAATTAAATCCACACTTTCTGGAGGCAATTTATTCATCTTCTCAATACAGTCGCCAACTACAACTCTATTTAAATAACTTTTTAATAACATAATTAATCTTTTATATATTGAATATCTTGTTAATATACTGTGGATCAAATGATAATTATTAAATAAAGTCAATTACTTAGTTAAATTTGTTTAACTTATACAATATGTGTATATTTATTAATTTATTTTACCATATGTAGTAGCAATAGGTTTGAATGATTTTCTATGTAAATCTAAAATACCATTTTTTAAAATTGCATTTATATGATTTTTGGTCCCATATCCAAAATTACTGTCAAACAGGTAAGATGGGTGTTTTTTTGACCATTGCCTCATTATAGTATCTCTTGTTTCTTTAGAAATAATACTTGCTAAAGCAATAGTTTTGCAAAGACTATCACCCTTAACAAGAGCTTTAATTGAATATTTATCTAAATGTAATTTGTTTCGTTGTAAAAAATTATCCAAATTTTCAAAATCTGGTTTATATTTACCATCGACATAAATACAAAAATTTTTATGTCTATATATTTGTGAATGTTTTTTTAATTGATGAGTTAGTGAAAAAATAGACCTCTTCATAGCAATTGAATTTGCATATGAAAGACCATACTTATCAATTTCCACTACACTAGCAATAGAAGAAGAATATTTAACAAAATTATCTAATGATAATATTATTTCTCTTCTTTTAGACGATTTTAATTTCTTGCTATCATTAATTTCTGAATGCAAAGATTTATATTTGGTAAAATCAAACCAACATGCAGTCGATACTAATGGACCAGCCCATGAAC
>OZSS01000520.1_pt1 | contig 18369 bp, 18 predicted proteins | sample 1779911 | NCBI WGS metagenome assembly OZSS01 (sample SAMEA2603589, study PRJEB24840) | metagenome | biome: Water; feature: Photic zone; material: Seawater sample | place: Mediterranean Sea | collected 2013-11-12 | depth 10 m | reverse complement strand
CAATGGAGGAGATAAAATCCACCAGGATGCTGGCGCTTTAAAGCCCGGTTTTCACGAAGAGGTTTTGCAACCCATGGAAATGGTAAACATCAGCATAACAGGGGGGGCTGGCCAGTTGCAGATTCGGGCAGCGTTCAAAAATAATCGGTAAAGCCGTGCGTAATTCCAAACGCGCCAGCGCGGCGCCCAAGCAGAAATGGATGCCTGCCCCAAAGGCTGCGTTTGTTTGCACTATTCGCGTCGGGTTGAAAACATCGGGATCGCTCCAATTGGCTGGATCGCGCCCCGCGGCGCCCAGGATTAATGCGATTTGATCTCCGCGCTTAAGCGCATGCCCTTGAACCGTCAGATCTGTTTTTGCATATCGCGTGAACATATGTAGCGGCGGATCAAATCGCAAAATCTCTTCAACCGTGCCGTCAATATATTTTGGCGCCAAACAGCTTTCGGGCACCGCGGTTTCAAGAAGTGTTTTTACCCCATTTCCCAATGTATGTACCGTGGCCTCGTGACCGGCGTTTAGCAAAAGAATGCAGGTGGTGATCATTTCATCGGTTGTTAAACGTTGACCCTCTTCTTCGGCGGCAATCAAGTGGGTGATTAAATCATCCGCAGGCCGCGTGCGCCGTTCTTCGATAAAACAGCGCATGAAATCTGAAAAAGCCTGGCTGGCAGCAACCGCACGCGCTTCCAGTGTTTTGCTGCGCCGCGCTTGATACATCATCACCATATTATTCGACCAGCCCAGCAAGTCATCCGCCATGCTTTCTGGAACGCCAAGCAGCCGCGCGATTATTGTCACCGGAAGGGGCTTTGCATAGGCCTCTAACAGATCAATTTCTGAAGATTTAAAATCGTCGATCAAACTATGGCATAGCTGTTTGATCTCGGGTTCTAGCGAGGCAATGCGTCGCGACGTAAAGGCCCGCAACACAAGCCCGCGCAAACGGCTATGGCGCGGGGGTTCCAGCTCAAGCATGGAATTTTCTTCCAGCTTATAAAAAGGGGCAAGATGCTTCGGCGTGGGTTGGGCCAAATCTTTTGGGCATTCTCTGCCAAAGCGGCGATCTTTCAGCAAGGATATCACGCTTTGATGATCAAAAAAGCTGGGCATGTTGTAATCGCGCCAAAATACCGGCTGCTGTAGGCGCCGGGCGCTTTCATAAAAAGGGTAGGGGTTTTGAACAAACGTAAAATCGGTGGGGGATTGTTCGAGTGTTTGCATAGCGATATCCTTAATACGCTTTCAGCCTAACTGATGCGGTTGCGTATTGCGAGATGTTTACGGGCGACAAAAAGACTCTTTTGATTAAAATATATCGGGTAAGGCCTGCCGGTAAGGGGGCATTGCACTGTCCGAGCGGTTTTTCTAGTTGAGCCTGTGCGCAGGCCTGAAAAGCGTCTGTCTTTCCCATCATTAAAAAATTGCTGCATCTTCTTTTGCGATTTTCACTTCCAAACCTGTTAAGTTTAAATGGCGGTTTTTTGTGTTCTCTTTAGGGAGCGGCCTTTGATGCAGAAACCCGCATTGCTCAAAATACAGAAAGTCGGACATGGGTCTTTCGAATGAAAGGAAAAAGGTTAATCCGTTGATAATGTAGGGGCCGTGACAATAATGTCTCTTGCAACTGCAGTCAGAATATCACCTCTTAGGAATTGCCCGCTAGGGTAGTGTCATATTTGGGAGGAAATCAGATGAAACTTATTACCGCTGCCGTCACTGCGATGGCCTTAACTGCCTCAGCATCCGGTGCTTTTGCCGCTTGTGATGACGGGGAAATTGTCATCAAGCTCAGCCATGTGACAAATACCGATAAACACCCGAAAGGTATTGCCGCGACGCTGCTGCAAAGCCGCGTCAATGATGAGATGAATGGCAAAGCCTGTATGGAGGTATTTCCAAACTCGACCTTGTATAATGACGATCAAGTTTTGGAAGCAATGTTGCAAGGTGATGTGCAAATGGCTGCGCCATCCCTTTCAAAATTTGAGCAATTTACAAAAGTGTTTCGGATTTTTGATCTGCCATTCATGTTCAAAAACGTAAACGCTGTGGATGAGTTTCAAAATAGCGAAACGGGTCAATCTATGAAGGAAAGCATGACTCGCCGTGGTTTGCTTGGATTGGCGTTTTGGCATAATGGTATGAAGCAAATGTCGGCAAATAAACCGCTGAATAACCCAACTGATGCCAATGGCCTCAAATTCCGGGTTCAAAATTCAGAGGTGTTAAAGGCGCAAATGGCCGCTTTGGGGGGATCCCCTCAGCCGATGGCCTTCTCTGAAGTATATGGTGCGCTGCAAACCGGCGTTGTGGATGGGCAGGAAAACACCTGGTCAAATATCTACGGCAAAAAGTTTTTTGAAGTGCAGGATGGGACAACAGAAACCAATCACGGTATTATCGATTACCTTTTGGTCACCTCAACAGATTGGTGGGATGGGCTTGATGGTGAAATTCGCGACCAGCTGAGCACAATCATTGCTGAAGTGACTGAGGCGCGGAATTCAGAATCAACCGCCGTGAATGAGGCTGCGAAGCAGGAAATTATCGCTGCGGGTGGTGTTGTGCGTCAATTAAGCGCCGCCCAGCGCGAAAATTGGGTGGCCGCAATGAAGCCCGTGTGGGAGCAATTCCGCGGCGATGTTGGGCAAGACAATATTGATGCAGCCCAAGCGATAAACGCCAAGCATTAATCGCAGCCCATTTAAGAAGTCTCTGGCCCAAATTATGTGGGCCAGAATCTCGGCGCCAGAATAAGTAAAGAGCAGTCTCATGGCCGAACCGGAAAAGCAATTTGCCCGCAGATTTATTGACGACTTAGAAGAAACGGTGATTGCGTTTCTGTTGGCGGCGATGGTGGTTGTCACATTTATCAACGTTGTGCTGCGCTATGGGTTCAACACGGGGTTGATTTGGGGGCTGGAGTTGGTCACGTTTTTATTTGCTTGGTTGATCTTATTCGGCGTCAGCTATGCGGTGAAAACCTCTGCGCATTTGGGCGTGGATGCTGTGCTTAACATCACCTCTGGCCGGTTGCGCCGGATTTTGGTGTTCGCGTCAGTGGTCTTCTGCGTGATTTACGCCGCTTTGTTGTTGAAAGGCGCGTGGGATTATTGGGCGAACTTTGCAAATTTGCCGCAAACCACGGGTAGATGGTTTCCCACGGGATTTGAAGACATGCGGCGCACCTCTTATCGGGCTTGGTATGAGGTGATTGATATTCCTTTCCCCGAATTTCTACGTTGGATCGAGCCCCTGATGAACGAAGGCGAGACCTATGAGAAGCTTCCCCGCTTCATTCCTTATGCCATGCTGCCCGTTGGGGCGGCTTTGTTGCTCTATAGATTTATTGAAGTTGGGCTGGCTGTGTCGCGTGGGCGCGCGCGCGGATTGATCGTCAGCCATGAGGTTGAGCAAGAGGTGGAAGAGCTCAAACATGCGGCAAAAGAGGAATAGGCCATGGAGGTTGCCGCTCTCTTTTTCATGATCGTTGCGATGTTGCTGATCGGCACGCCTATCGCTGTCGCGCTTGGATTATCCTCGATAACCTTCTTATTGGTGCTCAGTGACACGTCGCTGGCATCAATCGCGCAAACATTTTTCCAAGCGATGGCAGGGCATTATACGCTTTTGGCAATTCCGTTCTTTATTCTTGCCTCCTCCTTTATGTCGACGGGCGGCGTTGCGAAACGCATCATCCGGTTTTCAATCGCAATTGTCGGGCATTTTCCGGGAGGACTCGCGATCGCGGGCGTTTTTGCTTGTATGCTGTTCGCGGCGCTTTCTGGATCTTCGCCTGCAACGGTGGTGGCGATCGGCACAATTGTGATCGCGGGGATGCGGCAGGTTGGCTATTCCAAAGATTTCGCCGCGGGCGTGATCGCGAATGCGGGAACTTTGGGAATTTTGATCCCACCGTCAATCGTTATGGTGGTTTATGCCTCTGCGACCGATGTCTCGGTGGGGCGGATGTTCCTTGCGGGCGTGATTCCGGGGCTGTTGGCGGGGACCATGCTGATGGTGACGATTTATGTGATCGCCAAAATCCGAAACCTGCCAAAGGGTGAATGGCTAGGCTGGCAAGAAGTGTTCGCCTCGGGGCTGGATGCGATTTGGGGCTTGTTTCTCATCGTTATCATTCTTGGGGGCATTTATGGCGGCATTTTCACGCCCACCGAGGCGGCGGCAGTGGCTGCGGTATACGCGTTTTTGGTTGCCACCTTTATCTACCGCGATATGGGCCCCTTGGCGACGCCAGAGGGGCAGCCCAATATACCTATTTGGCGCAAGCCGCGGGCATTGCTCACCGCTTTTGTGCATCGCGATACGCGCGATGCGTTGTTTCAAGCGGGTAAGTTAACCATTACGTTAATGTTCATCATCGCCAATGCTTTGATTTTAAAACATGTGCTGACCGATGAACAAATTCCCCAACAAATTGCCAGTAGCATGCTGTCTGCAGGGTTTGGGCCGATCATGTTTCTGGTTGTGGTCAATGTAATTTTGCTGATTGGCGGCCAGTTTATGGAGCCCTCTGGCCTGATCGTGATCGTTGCGCCATTGGTTTTTCCAATCGCAATGGAATTGGGGATAGATCCAATTCATTTGGGCATCATCATGGTTGTAAATATGGAAATTGGCATGATTACACCGCCGGTGGGCCTAAACCTGTTTGTGACCTCTGGTGTCGCTGGCATGCCCATGATGCGGGTGGTGAAAGCCGCTTTGCCTTTTCTTGCCGTGCTGTTCGTCTTTTTGATTTTGGTGACCTATGTGCCGGTTTTGTCGACCTGGTTGCCAAACACCTTTATGGGCCCCGAGATTATAACAAAATAATGTAAAACCGCGCCCGTTCACAAATGGCGCGGCTAGATTGTTCATGCACCAAATGTAAGCTTTGTTTAAGCCATTTCCAACGCTTCGATAATTGGTGAGAAATCTTCAAAGCGCAGACTGGCTCCACCCACCAAAGCGCCATCTAGACAATCAATCTTAAAAATCTCGGCGGCGTTAGCGGCTTTGACCGAGCCGCCATAGAGCAGGCGCATACGGGCTGCTTTTGTACCCAGTTGTTTGGTGATTTGAGCGCGGCAAAAGCGATGTGCTTCTTCGATCTGCGTCGGTTCCGCCACGAGCCCGGTGCCAATTGCCCAGACAGGTTCATAAGCCACCACGGTATTGTGCGCTGTGGCGGTTTCTGGAAGCGATTTTTCGAGCTGGTCTTTCAAAACTGTCAGCGTTTCTTTTGCCTGACGCTGTTCAAGCGTTTCTCCGATACAAATAATCGCGGTTAAACCTGCAGTGAGGGCAGCGGATGCTTTTTGTTGAATCAAAGCGCTGCTTTCAGCATGCGCCTGGCGGCGCTCAGAATGACCAATGATCACTGCTGCAGCACCAATGTCTTTCAATAGGCTCGCAGAGATATCGCCGGTATGCGCCCCAGAGACCTCTTGATGGCAATCTTGTGCGCCGATCAAAAGATCAGGCGCTTTCTTTCTTGCTGGTAAAAGAAGCGGAACCGGAGGGCAAATCACAATATCGATATCAGAATTTGAGTGCGTTGCCTGAAGGCGTTCGATTTCCTTTAGGCTGTCAAGTATTCCGTTCATTTTCCAATTGCCTGCTGCCATTTTTTTGATCATCCGGATCTCTTTTCAATCTTGTGACTCTGTTTGAGCTATCTTAAACAGCAACCGGCGGGCCTTCAAGGAAGCCACGCCTGTAAAGAGCGCTAGGGATATTTTTAAGTCGGGCACGCTGGCGCTGGTTGTACACTGGTTTGGAGATGCTATGGTTCCTCGACTGGATTTTTTGGATTTAAAGCGGCAGGATCCGGCGGCCTTGCGCGCGTTAAAGGCGGCTGCGAAAGAGGTGGGGTTTTTGACCGTTTACAATACGGGGATCTGCCGGCAAGATGTTTTGCGGCTGCTTGACGTATATAAAGCCTTTTTCAAAGGCCCCGATGCCGCAAAACAGGCGGTTAATATGGCGCTTACCGGCGCAAACCGCGGCTGGGGCGCTCCGGGGGCAGAGCAAGTCAGCGCCGACGCCAACCCAGATTATAAAGAAGTATTTGATTGCGGGATAGCGCTTGATGAAAGCGATAGTTTGTGTGCGCTTGGCGTTTACGCCCCAAATCAATGGCCGAAAACCCCTGCAATGTTCGATGTTGATATTATGGCGTATTTTGAACGTGCGCGTGCTATATCCCTGATTATTTTGCAAGCTATTGCGGCGGGAAATGGGCGCGATCCTACATTTTTTACGATAAATTTAACAAACCTATGGCGCTGCTTCGGGGAAATTTTTATCCAAAAAGGCCTTTGGATAGCGGGGATAAAGATTTTGGAATTGCAGAGCATACCGATTATGGATGTCTGACATTTCTGGCCACTGATGGTCAACAAGGCTTAGAGGTGCAACTGCCCGATGGCAAATGGCAAGCCGTGCAAGTGCCCCCTGGCGAATTTATTATAAACTTCGGTGAAATGCTTGAGTTTTGGACCGGAGGAGAAGTTAAAGCAACTTTGCACCGGGTGCGCGGAGGGTCGCAGGAGCGGTTATCCATTCCGTTATTTTTCAATCCCAACCATGATACAAATGTGGCGCCAGAGGGGGCAAGCCAGCCTATTCTAGCGGGTGAACACTTGCAAAAACGCTTTAGCGAAACCTATCGGCACCTCAAAAAGAACTGATTACATTTCTGCGAATTTGATCGATTCCCCGCATCCGCAAGATTCGGTGACGTTTGGGTTCTTGAATTTAAAACCAGCTTCCAACAGGGAGACTTCATAATCGATTTCAGTTCCAAACAAAAACATCTGCGCCATTGGAGCGATCAGCACCCGCGCGCCATCTTGCTCGATCACCTCGTCGTGTTGGGCTACTTCGTCGACGTAATCTAGCGTGTATTCCATACCGGCACAGCCGCCTTTTTTAACGCCCAAGCGCAACCCATAATGGCCATTTTGCTCCATCAAGGCGTTGATTTGCTCTACCGCTTTTTGCGTTAAAGTGACAGCTTGCTTTCCAGGCATTGAGAACATTTTATCAGTCCTAATTGCGGGCTACATAAAGCCAAGTTCTAATCTGGCTTCATCGCTCATCATATCCATACCCCAAGGCGGTTCCCAGACAATTTCAACATCCACCTCTTTCACACCCGCCATCGGCTCGACCGCTTCGGCGACCCATCCGGGCATTTCACCCGCAACGGGGCATCCTGGCGCCGTTAAGGACATCTTGATTTTGACCGCATTCTCCGCGTCAATATCTACGGTGTAAATCAGTCCAAGGTCGTAAATATTTACTGGTATTTCAGGGTCAAAAACGGTTTTACAGGCTTCGACAATTCCATCGTACAGGGGGTGATCTGTGCTTGAAGGGGCGATCAAAGGCGTGCCTTCCATAGGGGGCGATGCGTCAGTCATTAACTCTTCCGTTTATTTCCTGACTAAAGATATAGGATATACAGGGGCGAAGGTCTAGGCCTGCAGCACTGATTAATTATGGGCCCACCGGTTTGCTATCGGGCAGCGCGATGCCGGCCACCTGCTCAGCGATTGGCTCGGAATTCAAAGGATGCAGATCGGCTGAAAAGGAACTGGGATCCCCCAGCGGTGTCCAGGTTTTGTTAAGATAAATTTCAAGGCCGGAAAAGCGCGCTTTATAGCCCATTTTCGGGCTTCCGGGCACCCAATAGCCCAGATAGACATAAGGAATATCCGCCTCTTTCGCCAAAGCAATATGATCCAATATCAAATAGGTGCCAATCGAACTTTTTGTAAAGTTGGGATCATAAAACGAATAGACCATGCTTAATCCATCATCGATCAAGTCTGTGAGGGAGACAGCAATCAAATCTTGCCCCAACGTATATTCGGCAACCCGCGTACGAATGGGGGTTTCTTCGATCATTGCCGCAAATTCAAAAACATCCATATCAGCCATGCCGCCCCGCGCATGGCGCGCACCCAGATATTTGCGGAACAATTCATATTGGTCTTCTGTTGCCCAAGGCGAATTGACTTCACGTTTTAGATTCTTATTGCGATTAACCACGCGCTTTTGGCTTTTGCTCAGTTCAAACTTTTGAACGTCGATACGCGCCGATAAACAGGCGGTGCATTCGGAGCAAGACGGGCGATATAGAACGTTCTGAGACCGTCGAAACCCTTGATGCGATAATTTGTCATTCAACCGCTGCGCGTCATCCCCGTGCAACGAGGTGAAGAGCTTGCGTTCCTGCCGCCCTTCCAAATAGGGGCAGGGTTGCTGTGCAGTCACATAAAACTGCGGGGCAATGGGCAAGGTATGACGCATGTTTTCTGTTTAGCAACTTATCCGCGCATTATCAATGATCGGTGTCTTAGCTTTAATTTTAGAGTTAAGCTTACCATTGACCTAATCGGTAACAAGGCGCAGGTTGTTGCTATGCACTTTTCTCATTCGATGCAGCACATTCCAAGGCCATTTTCTGCGGATCATGGGTATGAAGTGCGTCAATTCTTTGCTGTGGATGGAGAAGAAATTCAAAACTTAGTGGCTGCGGTTGCAGGCTCAAGCCCTTATTTGAAGGGGTTGATCGAAAAAGAGCATCAGTGGCTGCGGGGTGCATTCGCACAGCCCGACGCCGCGTTAGAGGTTGAGTTATCGAATTTGAAGGTGACGGCCTCGCGCGACCTGATGAGCGCGCTTAGACGCGCCAAGAGGCGCGTCGCGCTTTGGACGGCTTTATGCGATTTGGCGGGCGTATGGGCGCTTGAAGAGGTCACCGAGGCGCTAAGCAAATTTGCCGATCTTGCCTGTCAAATGAGTTTAAACCATGCGCTTAAAGTTCAGTTGCAACGCGGCAAAATCCCCACGCGCAAGCCCGAGACGGATCCGGCAGACTTGGGTATGTTCGTTTTGGCTATGGGAAAGCTTGGCGCCAATGAGCTGAATTATTCCTCTGATATAGATCTGATTTGTTTTTTTGATGAAAGCTATTTTGCCTCGGTGGATGTTTTCGAGGCCCGAGCCGGCTTTATTCGCGCAACCAAGAATATGGTGGCACTTTTAAATGATATCACGGCCGAGGGCTATGTGTTTCGAACCGATTTGCGTTTGCGGCCAGACCCGTCTGTGACACCAGTTTGTATGGGGGTCGAGGCGGCCGAACATTATTATGAAAGCCGCGGGCGCACGTGGGAGCGCAGTGCCTTCATTAAAGCGCGGGTGATTGCGGGGGATTTGCAAGCTGGGGCGCGGTTCCTCCAAAAAATGGAACCGTTTGTATGGCGGAAATATTTAGACTTTGCGGCCATTGAAGATGCGCATAATATTCGCTTGCAAATCCTACGTAAAACCGACGTGACGGGGGCGATTACGCTGCCCAAACACAATATTAAACTTGGCCGGGGCGGCATTCGCGAAATTGAATTTTTTACGCAAACGAGGCAATTGATTGCGGGCGGGCGAGACCCTGATCTGCGGTTGCGCGGGACGCAGCAAAGCCTTGCAGCGCTCTGTCAAAAAGGTTGGATTGATCCTTTAACCAAATCCCAGCTTACAGAGCATTATCAGGCGCATCGGGAACTTGAGCATCGTTTGCAAATGATCAATGATGCTCAAACGCATAGTTTGCCGGCATCTGAAGCGGAATTTGAGCGCTTAGCGGCGTTGATGTCGCGCAGCGCAGATGCGTTGAAATCGGAAATATTCGCGCGGCTGACATCGGTTCATCAAATAACCGAAGCTTTTTTTGGGCCTGCCTCGAGCGATTTGCCAATCGAGGCGCCAGAGTTTTCAGAAATATTGGACAAATGGCCAACCTATCCGGCGCTGCGTTCGGAAAGAGCCTATACGATATTTATGCGGTTACAGCCGGAAATTCTAAAGCGGCTTAAGCATACGGATAAGACCAAAGAGGCTGTTTTGGCTTTTGATCGGTTTTTGAGCGGCCTTCCTGCGGGAGTGCAGCTGTTTTCTTTGTTTGAAGCCAACCCTCAATTGATTGATCTGTTGGTCGATATCGTGGGCACCTCGGATCATTTGGCTGAATATTTGGCGCGGAATGCTAAGGTCTTTGATGCGGTGATCGGTGGTTCTTTTTGGGATTCATGGCCGAGGTCTGAAACGTTAATGAAAGACCTCTCTAAGCTGCTGCAAACGACATCAGATTATGAAACCAAGTTGGATATGACGCGCAGATGGGTAAAGGAATGGCATTTTCGAATTGGCGTTCATTTGCTGCGAGATCTGACATCCGTCGAGCAAACAGCCCGAGAATATGCAGATTTGGCCGAGGCAGCCTTAGCCGCCTTATGGCCAGAGATTTGTGCTGAATTTTCGCGCAAATATGGCCCCCCTCCGGGGCGCGGGGCGGCTTTGATTGCGATGGGGTCTTTGGGCGCGCGGCGGTTGCATTCAAATTCAGATCTTGATGTGATTCTTCTTTATGACGATGCAGGGCAGGAGGCCTCGATCGGGCCGAAATCTTTGCAATCACGCAGTTATTATGCGCGCTTAACGCAATCTGTCATCACTGCGTTAACGGCACCCATGGCAGAGGGCCGGCTTTATAACGTAGATATGCGATTGCGTCCTTCGGGCAATCAAGGGCCTGTTGCCACCTCATGGTCTGCGTTTAAAGCCTATCAGCAAAAGGAAGCTTGGGTTTGGGAACATTTGGCGCTAACGCAAGCACGACCGGTGACGGGATGCGACAGTCTGTGCTCTGATTTTGAGGGGTTTCGGTTGGCCACGCTGCGGCAGGCGGATCGAGATAAGTGTTTGCGTGGTTTGTCGAAAATGCGCGCGCGCTTGCTTAGTAATTGGGCCGAAAAATCGACTTGGCATTTCAAGCTCGGCAGAGGGGGGTTGCTTGATGTTGAATTGCTGTCACATCTTGGGTTGCTTTTAGGGGCCTCGATGAAGCGCGATACGCGGAGCGGACTAAGCAGTTTGCAGCGCCTTGGCATTGTTAATGCGGCTGATTTGGCCCGTTTGATTGCTGCGCATAATTTTTTGTTCCCATGCCGTTTAGTGTCAAAATTTTTATCGGATGACACGCTCAACCCTAACGCGATGGGCAGCCGTGACTCGGCGCTCTTATTCCGCGTTTCTGGGACAAAAGATTTTGAAGATTTACAAAGCCAGATAAAACATCATAGACAAGCAGTAGACGCAATTTTGACGCAGATTCTGCCGGTTTTACAGGAGAGTGATCATGAAAGGTGATGCGCTAGACCCAAAAGCCCTGATCCGTGAGGCGTATAATATAAAAGATATCAGCGCCGCAGAATGCCGCAGCATTTTTTTGGATTGGGCACTTACGATCCCAAGCCAAGAGGATATGCGAGATATCTTAAGGCAGCTTTTGGATAAATATGAGAGCTTCAGCCAAACACATCCAATGACGGAAACTTTAAAGCTGGGTTTGCAAACGGCGGAACCGCCGCGGCGCCGCGGCGGCTGGCGCAGGCGGGCGGCCGAAAGGCCCCTCTAAATCTGCAGGGGGCATGTTTGATTCAAAATCTGCAAAATACCAAATTCACGCGGCCAGAATCAGCGATGATGCCAGGGTTATATGAGCTGACAAGCTGCCCGTGCTAAGGCCTCGATATCATCCCATTTACCTGCCTCGATCAGCGCTTTCGGCGCAACCCAGCTGCCGCCAACGCAAAGCGTGTTTTGCAAACTCAGATAACTTCTTGCATTTTGTGGGGTTACACCGCCAGTGGGGCAAAACATAGCTTCTGGCAAAGGCGCGCCTATTGCTTTAAGCGCGCTTGGGCCGCCATTTGCTTCAGCAGGGAAGAATTTTTGCACCGTATATCCGCGTTCAAGCAAACTTAAAACTTCGCTTGCTGTGGCCGCTCCTGGCAATACGGGTAGGTCTTCTGCTTCACAAGCTCCAAGCAACCGATCTGTTGAGCCTGGGGTTACGCCAAATTTTGCCCCAGCTTGGCGAGCGGCGGCAACATCTTTGGGGCTGAGCAATGTTCCAGCTCCGACAGTAGCGCCGGGCACTTTTGCCATTTCGTTAATTACGTCAAGCGCTGCTGGTGTTCTCAGCGTGACCTCGAGCACTGATAAGCCACCGGCAATTAAGGCTTCTGCCAACGGACGCGCTACGGCAACATTTTCTACCACCAAGACTGGCATAACCGGGGCCATTTTACAGATGTCTGACGTGATTTTACTGGCTGTGCTTGGTGTCAAAACCGCCTCCTTGAATTTTATTATACCACAATGCCTGCGCCGGCGGTTGCCAAACCCACATTATTTCGGAACATATCAAACAACTCGCGCCCTGTTCCATGATGATTTCCTGTCAAATCTGCGGTTTGAACGGGTCGGTTTTCAAAATCGGGTTCGAGAACCATAAGCGCACCGCTGCGCGCATCTAGCCGGATCATATCACCATCACGCAGTTTTGAAATGGGCCCGCCAACGGCGGCTTCAGGGCTGAGATGGATGGCAGAGGGTACTTTGCCAGAGGCGCCCGACATGCGCCCATCTGTCACCAGCGCCACGCGCAACCCGCGATCTTGAAGCACGGCTAAAACCGGCGTCAACCCGTGCAGTTCTGGCATACCATTCGCCTTCGGGCCCTGAAAACGCACAACCAAGATTGTGTCACTGGTTATGCTGTTGTTTTTAAACGCCTCTTTTACTGCGAGCTGTGTTTCAAAGATACGGGCAGGGGCTTCGATAATATGCCGCTCTTGGGCCACTGCCGATATTTTAATCATCGCGCTTCCCAAATTTCCGTCTAATTTCTTTAAGCCACCACTGGGTTGAAATGGCGTTTTCACGGGGCGAAGAATTTTTTCATTCTCACTGTTTCCGGAAACGGGGCGGAATTCTATATCTTCGCCGGAGAGTTTGGGCTCTTGGCGATAATGGCTGAGGCCTTTGCCCATAATGGTGATGACATCCTCATGAAGCAGGCCGGCATCCAATAATTCACCGATCATAAAGCTTAGCCCGCCCGCCGCGTGAAAATGGTTCACATCGGCCAGGCCGTTGGGATACACCTTTGCCAATAACGGCGTGATCGCGGAAATCGCGTCAAAATCTTCAATTGTGAGATGTATTCCTGCGGCGCGCGCCATGGCGGGGAGGTGAAGCACCAAGTTCGTTGAGCCGCCAGTGGCCATTAAGCCTACAATACCATTGACGAATGCTTTTTCGCTTAGAATGTCACAGGTGGGGGTATATGCATCGCCCAGCGCGCTGCAGCGCATCACTTGGCGGGTGCCATATGCGGTTAACGCATCGCGTAGGGGCGTGTTGGGGTTGATGAAAGACGCGCCCGGCAAATGTAAGCCCATAAACTCCATCAGCATTTGGTTGGAGTTTGCAGTTCCGTAAAATGTGCAGGTGCCCGGCCCGTGGTAACTGGCCATTTCAGCCTTCATCAAGGCATTGCGGTCGACTTCTCCGGTGGCAAATTGCTGTCGAATTTTTGCTTTTTCATCATTTGGAATTCCAGATACCATGGGGCCGGCGGGTAAAAAAATGCTCGGCAAATGTCCAAAAGTCGCCGCTGCTATGATCAAGCCCGGTACAATTTTATCGCAGACACCTAAATAAATGGCTGCGTCAAATGTATTATGAGACAAGCCAATGCCGGCAGCCAATGCAATGACGTCTCGTGAAAACAAAGACAGCTCCATCCCGGGCTGGCCCTGCGTTACCCCATCACACATGGCAGGTACGCCGCCAGCAACCTGCGCCGTGCCCCCATTTTTACGCGCCACTTCGCGAATAAACCGGGGAAAGGTTTCAAATGGCTGATGCGCCGAAAGCATATCATTATAAGCGGTAATAATGCCGATATTCGGGCCCGCTTGCGTGGCCAAAGTGCTTTGATCTTGCTGCGCCGCCGCGTAGGCATGCGCCTGATTGCCGCAAGACAGATGTGCCCGTTGCGGTCCTTTGCCGCGGGCCTCTTGCATTCTTGAAAGATAAGCATCCCGATCCAGTTTTGAGCGGTCAATAATTTTTTGGGTAATATTGGATATAATCGGATGCAATTGCATGGCTTTGACACTTTCATGTTAGCGCTAACAAAACTGCACTAACATGAAATAAAAAACAGACGCAAGTGCGGAAATACGGCTTCAAAAGAACTTTCTCTTTTTACAGTCATGCCCTAGAAGCCAAAGCATGACACAGAATATTTATCCTACCGTGCGTTTGCGCCCAAATGCCGCTGCGCAAGCAATCCGACAAGGGTTTCCTTGGATCTATAATAATGAACTGGTGCTGGACCGGCGCAGCAAAAAGCTTCCAGCTGGCAGCGTCGTGATTGTAGAAGATTGCGAGCGCCGTCCGATAGGTTTGGGGGGAATAAACCCTTTATCTAAAATTGCAGTGCGCATTTTGGATCGCGATATTGAGGCAGAAATCGATCAGACCTGGTTCTTAAAGCGGCTCAGCGCGGCCCTGCATTTGCGAGAGGTGCTTTTTGAACAGCCGTTCTACCGCTTGGTACATGCCGAAGCCGATGGGATGCCGGGCGTGATTATCGATCGTTTTGGCAGCCTTGTTGTGGTGCAGCCCAACGCCGCTTGGGCCGAGATGCGGCTTGCCGCTTTGAGCCAGGCTTTGCTTGAAATCGAGGGGATTACCTGCGTTCTTAAAAATGCTGGCGGGCGCAGCCGGGCGCTTGAAGGGTTAGATTCGCAAAGCGATATTTTGATCGGTGAGCGGCCCGAAACAACAGTTGATGTTCCTATGAACGGAGCGGTTTACAAGGCTGATTTGATAAGCGGTCAAAAAACGGGTCTTTATTTTGACCAACGTCCAAACCATGCTTTCGCTGCCAGTTTGGCAAAAGGGCGAACAGTGTTGGATGTGTTCAGCCATGTTGGTGGGTTTTCATTGGCTGCGCTTGCTGCAGGCGCCCAGTCAGCTCGCGCGGTTGATGGATCTGAGGCGGCGCTGGACCTTGCCATGCAAGGGGCTGTTGCAAGCGGCGTGGTCGAGAAATTTGAAACTCAAAAAGGCGATGCTTTTGCACAATTATCAGCACTGGCAGAAGCTGGTGAAAAATTTGGGTTGGTCATTTGTGATCCACCGGCTTTTGCCTCTTCAAAGTCCGCGTTAGAGGCAGGGTTGCGGGCGTATGAAAAAGTGGCGCGGCTGGCGGCTCATTTGGTAGAGGAGGGGGGCTTTTTGGTTCTGTGCTCCTGCTCGCACGCAGCTGATTTGGTAAAATTCAGAACTGCCTGCAATCGCGGTATCGGCCGCGCGGGGCGCTCGGCGCAATTGTTTCACACTGGATTTGCCGGTGCGGATCATCCTTTGCACCCTCAATTGGCGGAAAGCGGTTATTTGAAAGCCTTGTTTTATCGCCTATGAAAATAGTATTGGATACATGCGTGTTGTTCCCTACCGTTATGCGGGAGATGCTTTTGGGAGTTACGGCGTCGATGGTCTGGACGCCGATCTGGTCTGAACGTATTTTGGAAGAATGGCAGCGCGCTGCAATAAAACTTGGCCCAACCGGACCAGTCCAAGCGGCCAGTGAAATCGCACTTCTGCGCGCCGCGTGGCCCGATGCCTGTGTGGTATGGCCCAGCTCATTAGAAGCGCGCCTTTGGCTGCCCGATCGCGCCGATTGCCATGTTTTGGCGGCGGCTATTTCAGGATCTGCCGATGTGATCGTGACGCTGAATAAAAAGGATTTCCCGCGTCATATTTTGGGCGAAGAAGGCGTGGATCGCCGCGATCCGGATGCGTTGCTGTACATGGCGTTTACCGCTGACCCATCCGCCGTTGAGGCGGTTGCCGAGCGGGTTTTGAGCACTGCGAATCGGCTTTCCGGGCAAAAATGGACGATCAGTCCCCTGCTGAAAAAGGCGAGATTGCCAAAACTTGCAAAGGCGCTCGGCGCAACGGCCAGCAAAGAGGCGTGATCCGAGCGTGATCGATCGTCTGGACCTGCCCAGATTATCCGCGCAGGATAGACTGCCCGGCATATTCGGCAACATCCCCTAATTCTTCCTCGATACGGATCAGCTGGTTGTATTTTGCCAAGCGGTCCGAGCGCGCCAAAGACCCGGTTTTTATTTGACCGCAATTTGTGGCAACGGCCAGATCAGCGATCGTTGTATCTTCTGTTTCGCCCGAGCGGTGCGACATAACATTCGTAAATCCGGCGCGATGCGCCATATCCACCGCCTTTAAGGTTTCTGACAGGCTGCCAATTTGATTGACCTTCACCAACATTGAATTGGCGCTTTTTTGGCGGATACCATCGGCTAAGCGATTGGGGTTGGTTACAAAAAGATCATCCCCCACAAGCTGTATACGGGCACCCAGAGCCTCTGTTAACGCATTCCAGCCTGCCCAATCATCCTCAGCCATCCCATCTTCGATAGAGATGATCGGATAGTCATTCACAAGCGCCGTTAAATACGCCACATTTTCTTCCGAGCTAAGAGTTACGCCTTCACCCTTCATGTGGTATTTTCCGTTCCGGTTATTTTCAGAAGTATCGCGGATCTTTTTGGCGCTTTGTTTTTTGTCACGGCCATCGCGCTTACACCTTTGGCAATCGCCTCTTCCATTTTACAAGCAACACCGCTGGTGGTGACGCTGGGCGCGGCGGTGTTTTTGAAAGAACGGGTTGGATGGCGGCGCTGGACCGCGTCTTTGGTCGGGTTTGCAGGGGTTTTGCTGATCTTGCGGCCTGGCATGGCGGGCTTTCAGCCAGAATCGCTTTTCGCCGTGCTTGGCGTGCTTTGCTTATCAGCCCGAGATTTGGCAACGCGGATCATGCGCGCGCAGCTCTCCTCAGTTACGGTATCGATCTATGCTTTCGTTGCCACCACCTGCGCAGGTGTGATTGCATTGCCATTCACGGGCCCTTTCACCCCCTTGCAGAACGTGAATTGGTTTTTATTTGCATGCGCCGTTCTGATCGGATGCTTTGCATATTTCACGCTGATTTCGGCCACGCGCATTGGTGATGCCTCTGTGGTTTCGCCATTTCGCTATTCCCGCCTTATTTTCGCGCTTATTTTGGCGATGGTATTTCTCGGCGAGCGACCTGATTCAACAACCTTTATCGGCGCGGCTATCATTTTAACATCCGGAATATATATCTTTTGGAGAGAGCGGGTTTTGGACCGCAAAACTGGCTAACCAGCGCAACGAAACATAAATTTCACACAAATTTCATTGTTTGATAGCCGCTCATTTACCGCCTTACGCCGCAAACCGATATCTAATGCATTCACTTTCCAACTCGAAGCTGCTAATCGGCCCCTCGAGACTAAACAGTAAGAAAGAAAGCATCCAAGCATGAGCCTGATCCTAGATATATTTGCCCGCGAAATACTCGACAGCAGGGGCAATCCAACCGTCGAAGTGGACGTTCTGTTAGAAGATGGATCAAGCGGGCGCGCTGCCGTGCCCTCTGGCGCCTCAACCGGCGCGCATGAAGCGGTTGAAAAGCGCGATGGGGATACAGCGCGCTATATGGGTAAGGGTGTTTTACAAGCGGTCGACGCTGTCAACGGTGAAATCTCAGACATGTTGGTTGGATTTGACGCGCTTGACCAGCAGGCGATTGACACAGCGTTGCTCAAATTGGATGGAACTGCGAACAAATCACGCTTGGGGGCTAATGCAATTCTGGGCGTTTCATTGGCGGTTGCAAAAACCGCTGCAGATTTCAGCAATCTTCCACTATATCGTTACGTTGGCGGAACCCCAGCCCCAATTCTTCCTGTGCCCATGATGAACATAATCAATGGCGGGGAACATGCCGATAATCCCATTGATATTCAAGAATTCATGATTATGCCGGTTGCCGCCAATTCGATCGGTGAAGCCGTGCGCATGGGGTCAGAGATTTTTCATACATTAAAAAAAGAGCTTACCAAAGCTGGGCTTTCCACCGGGATCGGAGATGAGGGCGGTTTTGCCCCAAATCTAAGCTCAACCCGTGATGCATTGGACTTTATCTTACAGGCGATTGAGAAGGCGGGTTACAAAGCGGGTGAGGATGTTTATTTGGCGCTAGACTGCGCCGCGACTGAATATTACCGGGACGGAAAATACCACATGAAGGGTGAAGGGGTAACTCTTAGCTCGGAGGAAAATGTGGCGTATTTAAGGGCGCTGGTGAATGACTATCCGATCATCTCGATTGAAGATGGAATGTCTGAGGATGATTGGGCAGGCTGGAATGCGTTAACAGCGGCTTTGGGTGCCCGTATACAGCTTGTGGGGGATGATCTTTTTGTAACCAATCCCAATCGCTTAGCGGATGGTATTCGTCAAAAAAGCGCCAATTCAATGTTGGTGAAGGTCAATCAAATCGGCAGCTTGTCAGAAACCTTAAAGGCGGTGGATATGGCGCA
>OZSS01000518.1_pt1 | contig 18401 bp, 21 predicted proteins | sample 1779911 | NCBI WGS metagenome assembly OZSS01 (sample SAMEA2603589, study PRJEB24840) | metagenome | biome: Water; feature: Photic zone; material: Seawater sample | place: Mediterranean Sea | collected 2013-11-12 | depth 10 m | reverse complement strand
CTCATTTCATTCATGCTGATACCAAATGCTCCATCACCTGCAAAACCAATTACAGGTGTATCTGGACAGCCAATTTTTGCACCTAAAATTGATGGAAAACCATATCCACATGGTCCAAATAATCCTGGCGCTAAATATTTTCTTCCTTTTTCAAATGTTGGATAAGCATTTCCAATTGCACAATTATTTCCAATATCACTTGAAATAATTACATCCTCAGGCATGCCAGCTTGAATTGCTCTCCATGCTTGTCTTGGAGACATTCTATCTGCGTCTCTTTCTCTTGCCTCTTTGTTCCAAACTGTTCCTTCATCGTCTTCTTCATGATCTAAACTTGATAATTTTTGTAACCATGCAGATTTAGTTTGATGAATTATATCTTTTCTTTTTTGTCTATCTGTATCACCTGCAGTGGGTGAAAGTTGGGCTAATAATTGTTGTGCAACTAGTTTTGCATCTCCACAAATACCTACTGAAACTTTTTTTGTTAAACCAATACGATCTGAATTCATGTCAACTTGGATAATACTTGCGTCTTTTGGCCAATAATCCATGCCATAACCTGGTAAAGTTGAAAAAGGATTTAACCTAGTTCCCAATGCCAAAACGACATCAGCTTGTTTAATTAATTCCATCCCAGCTTTTGAACCATTATAACCTAAAGGTCCCGCTGCTAAAGGATGACTTCCTGGGAAACTATCATTATGTTGATAACCAGAACAAACTGGAGCGTCTAATTTTTCTGCGAGTTTTTTACAATCTTCAATAGCACCTCCAATAACAACACCTGCTCCAGATAAAATTACTGGAAATTTTGCATTAGATAACAAGTCTGCAGCTTTTTTAATTGCATCAACACCTCCTGCTTGTCGTTCCAATCTAACAATTGGAGGAAGGTCAATATCAATGACTTGTGTCCAGTAATCTCTTGGTACGTTGATTTGAGCTGGAGCTGATCCTCGTATAGCTTTTTCTATAACTCTATTTAATACCTCGGCCATTCTAGATGGATCTCTAACTTCCTCTTGATAACAAACCATGTCTTTAAACAAATTCATTTGTTCAACTTCTTGGAAACCACCTTGTCCCATAGTTTTGTTAGCAGCTTGTGGGGTAACTAATAAAAGTGGTGTATGATTCCAATAAGCAGTTTTAATTGGTGTTACTAATCCTGTAATTCCTGGACCATTCTGAGCTATAACCATTGACATTTTTCCTGTAGCTCTTGTGTAACCGTCTGCAATTAATCCACCATTAGTTTCATGAGCAACATCCCAGAATGTAATACCAGCATCTGGAAAAATATCTGAAATTGGCATAAAAGCAGAACCAATAATTCCAAAGGCGTGTTCAATTCCGTGCATTTGTAAAACTTTTACAAAAGCTTCTTCTGTTGTCATTTTTGTCATAAAAATAGAACCTCTCTAATGTGTAAATTTAATACTGTTAAAATTCGTTTGTTAATTTTAGCGATTAATATATAAGATTTTGAAAAATTCAAACAAACAAATCGACACTATATATGGCCACAGACATTATAATTCATGACAAAAAAGATAATGTGGGAGTAGTAGTAATAGAAAAAATCACTCCAAAGCAAGATTGTTCTTGTTGGATAATGGAAGATGATAGTACAGTAGATATACAATCTTTGGATGAAATTCCTCTGGGGCATAAAATTGCGATGGTTGATCTTAATGAAGGTGATACAATTTTAAAATATGGTCACGATATTGGTAAAGTAGTAAAATCAACAAAAAAGGGTGAACATGTGCATGTTCATAATGTAAAAACTAAGAAGTGGTAATAAAATGGAAATTCCAAAAAGTTTTTTAGGTTACAAAAGAGAAAATGGAAGAGCTGGAACAAGAAACCATGTAATTATTCTTCCTGTTGATGACATTTCAAATGCATGTGCTGAAGCCGTTGCAAACAATATTAAAGGGACAATTGCACTCCCGCATTCTTATGGAAGACTTCAATTTGGAGCTGATTTAGAACTTCATTTTAGAACAATGATTGGTACTGGTTGTAACCCCAATGTGGCAGCAGTGATTGTTATTGGAATTGAACCTAAATGGACTAAAAAAATAGTTGATGGAATTGCAAAAACTGGAAAACCAGTTGAAGGATTTCACATCGAGAGAACTGGCGACATCGGTACAACAATGAAAGCCTCAAAAAAAGCGCAAGAATTTGTAATGTGGGCATCTGAAAAACAAAGAGAAGAATGTCCATTAAGTGATTTATGGATATCAGTAAAATGCGGAGAGTCTGATACTACATCAGGTTTAGCAGCTAATCCAACAGTTGGAAATTTGATGGATAAATTAGAACCATTGGGAGTTCATTTGTGCTTTGGTGAAACTTCAGAGCTTACTGGGGCTGAAAAAGTTTGTGCTACAAGAGGAGCTACCAAAGAAGCATCTGAAAAGTTTATGAATACATGGAATGCGTATAATGATTTCATATTAAAGGAAGCTACCGATGATTTATCTGAAAGTCAGCCTACAGCTGGAAACATCGCAGGTGGACTAACTACAATTGAAGAAAAAGCTTTTGGAAACTTTCAAAAAATTGGAAACTGTAAGTTTATTGACGTTCTAGAACCTGCTGAAGAACCAACTAAAGGAAAAGGTTTGTACTTTATGGATACTTCATCAGCCGCAGCTGAATGTGTAACTTTACAAGCAGCCGCCGGTTTCAATATTCATTTATTTCCAACCGGTCAAGGTAATATTGTTGGAAATCCAATTGAACCCGTAGTTAAATTAACAGCAAATCCTTTAACAGTTAAAGGTATGGGTGAACATATTGATTGTGATGTATCAAAAATTCTTTCAAGAGAAATGAATTTATCTGAAGCTGGAGATGAATTAATTAAAACTACTCTTAGAGTAGCCAATGGAAGATTAACGTGCGCTGAAGCTTTGGGTCATAAAGAATTTGTGATGACTAAACTTTATCGAAGTGCCTAATTAGAATTAATTTAATGAGTTATAAAAAGTACTTGGTATTTTTACCAGGTATAATTTTAGCTTTTGTTCTTTACACATTATCTCAAGGAATTAATAACATTATTGGAATTGAGCTTCTGGGGTACGAAAAAAGTCCCATATCTACAGCCATGATTGCTATATTGTTTGGAATTCTATTAGGAAATATATTTCAAATAAGAAATTTATTTCTTAAAGGTTTAAATTTTGCACAGTCAAATATACTTAAATTAGGAATTATTTGTTTAGGAATTCAACTTAAACCGTTTGAATTTTTAGAATTTGGTGCAATCGCAATCCCGTTAATAATTATCTGTATAGTCAGCGTTTTAATAGTAATAAAAGTTTTAGTAAAAAAATTAAATATACCAAGACGAATGTCTTATCTAATTTCAATTGGAAGTACAGTTTGTGGTACTACAGCAATAATGGCAACAGCTCCTGTTATAGGTGCAAAGAAAAATGAAATTTCTTATGCGGTGGCAAATATTACAATATTTGGAATCCTTTCAATGCTTATTTATCCTTACTTTGCAAATTTTTACTTTAATGGAGAGTCTTTATTAGTTGGGTTGTTTTTAGGTACGTCCATACATGAAACTGCTCAAGTTGCTGCTGCAGGACTTATTTATGACCAGCAATTTAATAGTCCAGAAACTTTAAATATCGCAACAGTTACTAAATTAATAAGAAATACCTTTTTAATCATTATGATCCCTTTATTTGCTTTTTTGTACAATCGAGGGCAAGTTAAAGAAAAAAAATACTCTATAATTAGTATTTTTCCATATTTTGTATTAGGTTTCGTTGGCATGATAATCATTAGAAATGTTGGGGATAATATATTTATAACCTCTCAAAATGAGATTTGGGCAAACACAGTGATAAATATAAAATTCTTATCTAAAATATTTTTAACAATGGCTATGGCTGCAATTGGTCTTTCAACAAACTTAAGAGATATAAAAAATATGGGCTACAAACCTTTTGTAGTTGGCTTTGTAGCTATGGCTACAGTTGGATTAATATCGATTACCACAATAGAAGTTTATATAAATTTTTTTAATTAAGACTTAATAAAAATTTTACTTTTTAAATTTGATGCAAAACGTCTTATTAAAGCTGCACCCACCCCTAAAATAATAGCAAACATAATTGTAAACAAACCATAAAAGAAAGGCATCTCTTTTGAAAAATCAATTATGAATGATGAGAAAAAATTAAGTTCTGTATTTACTGTTGCTTGAATTTTAACTTGAACTTGTTCTGCAAAAAATGTGTCATAAGCGATTGCTATTCCAACAACTAATAATAAAATTGCTAGCAAAGCTCTTAGACCAGAGCTATCAATTCTTTCCCCTAGTTTTTGACCAATTTGAACTCCAATAATTGAACCAATGACCAACATAAGCACTAGAAGTAAATCTATCGATCCATAATTAAAGGAGTGTAAGAAAGTTACAATTACGCTTACAAAAATAGTAACAAATAAAGAAGTTCCAGGAACTAATTTAGTTGGCATTTTAATTATATAAATCATTGCTGGAACTAATATAAAAGCACCACCTATCCCCATAATTGCAGCAATAAAACCAACAATTAAACCAATAATTATGGGCGTAAAAATACTTTCATATAATTTAGATTTTGGAAATCTCATTCTTAGTGGAAGACCATGAATCCAATAATGAACATGTGCTTTTTTTTTTAAAAGAACATTTCTTTTAGCTTGGTCAATTTCTCTGAGACTTTCTACAAGCATTAATGTTCCTATAATTGCTAAAATATACATATAGGCTAGAGAAATGACGGTATCTATTTTTCCAATACCTTTGAAATAAGAGAATGTAAAAATTCCCAATGAAGTGCCGATCGCACCACCAATTACAATCATAAGTCCCATCTTGTAATCAAGTGTATTTTTTAAATAATGTGTAGTGGATCCAGAAACAGATGTTGCTAAAATATTATTAGCTTCATTTGCAACAGCATAAGCAGGAGGAATACCTAAAAAAATTAAAAAAGGGGTCATTAAAAAACCACCTCCAACTCCAAATAATCCTGAAAGAACTCCAACAATTGCACTTAGTAAAAGTATTTCTATCGGATTAACAAATACTTGTGCTATCGGTAAAAAAACGTCCATATAAACTTAAAATGCTGTTAAAAAACAACTTAGTTAAAAGTAACAAAAGTTCCAACTAAAATTACACCCCAGTATGCAAGTAAACTCACTAAAATACCTGCTTTAATATATGATGTTTTAAATCTAGGGAGTTTATTAAAAAATTTTATTTCTGAAAGATGCATCTAATAAGTCCATACACCCAGTAAATAATTTGTCAAATAATTATTTAAATTACAATAATTTTTTTTGATTAGTAAATTGTTGCACCAAAAACTTTTATCAGATTATCTTCTACACCTAATACCAATCTTCCTAAGAATTCTCCTGGAAGTTCTTTGTTTGTCTGTTTAATCAAAACAGTGACGTGTTCACCTCTTCTTAAACATCCAAAAGGTTCAAACGTTTCCTGTAAATTAACAATTAGCTTATTATTTGCCCACTGTTTACCTAATTCAACTTCATTTGCTCCAAAAAGCATCTGGGTAGAGAAGTCTCTTGTAAATCCACCATAATCTTTAAGATTAGATGACTTTACTAAGTTATCCCAAATTGGTTTGGCTAATTCGTATATTTCATCATCCGATTTTGATAAAATATCCATAATAATTAATTAGTATTGAATTTAAGAGGCTTTTTTCTTCTCGTTCTCATCAACCATATGGTAAACAGGAACTTTCTCAAGACTAAATTTTCCTGTTTTAGGATCTCTTCTAGAAACTGTTAGGCAATGCCAGTTTTCATCATCAAGTTTCATATGATCTCCTCTATAATAATAACCTGGCCATCTTGTTTCTTCTCTAAACATAGTGTGTTCTGTTACACATTGAGATGTTAGAGCTCTGTGTTTAAGCTCCCAGGCTCTCATAAGTTGATGATAATCTTCAGCCCCTACTTTTTCTAGATCTTCTTCCAACCATGTCAAAAGTTCTAAACCTCTTTTTAACATATTAGCATTAGTCATGTAATTGGTAGCTATACCACCAACGTATTCATCCATAATTCGTTGTAAACGCTGTAATCCTTGAATAGGAGAAATATAACTCGGGGATACTGTTCCACCAGTTATTTCATTTTGAGCAACTTTGTAAGTTTCTAGTGGTTTGTAAACTTTAGCTTTAAAATCATCACATTGTTTATCTGATACCTTTAATCCCTCAGCTTTTTTATCCTCGATATATTTAACAGCAGCTTTTGCAGCCAATCTACCTTCTGTAAATGAGCCAGAAGAGAATTTATGTGCGCTTCCACCTACAGTGTCTCCCGCACCAAATAGACCATCGATTGTAAGCATTCTGTTGTATCCCCAAAAATATTCTGGAGGAGATAAATCCTCAGGCCCACTAACCCAAGCTCCTGAACAAGTAGCATGAGAACCCATTACATATGGTTCTGAAGTAGTTAACTCTGGATTAGTATATTTTGGATCAATATTTTGGGATGCCCAAACTACGGCTTGACCTACAGTCATTCCTAAAAAATTCTCCCAGCCTACAGTTTCTAAATGTGGATCTTGGAATGCCTCTGTTGTAACCATTTGAATTGGTCCGCCACCTGCCATAGTTTCTTGAATAAACGCATGATTTCTTAGACAAGTTGGAGTTGGATGATGATCAATGTATTCACCAACTAATTCTTTAGTTTGGTCATACCATTTCTTCTCATAATTTTCGCCATTAGCATTTTGTGTATAAGTTTTTAAATGCAAGAAGTATGCTCCAACAGGACCATAACCATCTTTAAATCTGCATAAAACAATTCTATTTTCCATTTGTGTCATTTTAGCTCCAGCAGCAATAGGTAATGCATAAGCTGAACCATTACTCCACGGAGCATACCATGTTCTACCCATTCCCTCGCCAACGGCTCTAGGTTTGAATATATGTGAAGCGCCACCTGCTGAAACAATTACTGCTTTCGCTCTAAAAACGTGAAAATCTCCAGTTCTCATATTAAATCCAACAGCACCACCTACTCTATTTTCTTGAGCTTCATCCATTAAAAGATGAGTAATCATAATTCTATTATAAATTTTATCTGCAGATTTTTTTGCTGCCTCTGCAACAATTGGTTTATAACTTTCACCATGTATCATGATCTGCCATTTTCCTTCTCTTAAATATCTTCCAGTTTCTTCGTTCTTCATCATAGGAAGACCCCATTCATCAAACATATGAACAGTGGAGTCTACGTGACGAGCCATGTCGTAACCTAAATCTTCTCTTACCATTCCCATTAAATCATTTCTTGCATATCGAACATGATCTTCGGGTTGATTTTCGCCCCATTGCATTCCCATATAACAATTGATTGCATAAAGACCTTGAGCAACAGCACCACTTCTATCTATGTTAGCTTTTTCAACACAAACAATTTTCATATCTCTACCCCAGTGTCTTGCTTCAAAAGTAGCACCTGTACCTGCCATTCCTCCACCAACGACTAAAATATCACAATCTTCGTAATGTGTTTTATGCTTAGCCATTAATAGTAAACTCCTTTTTTAAAAGAATCTTTTGGAACGCTAGGCAGTTCACCGTCAATGTTAAGTCCCTCTGGCTCAGTATATAATCTTTGAGAATTAATCTCTCCTTGATTAGGCTTATCACCCTCTGCTAACTTAGGTATAAATTTACCCCAAGGCTTAGTTGTTATAGGAGAAACGAAGTCTTTAGTAGTTCCATTCCTAAATTTAATTTTCCAAGAGATAGTCCCCTTTTCTTCTTCTCTTCTAACTCTTACGCTATGACCCATTGGAGCAAAGTCAGCATAACCTCTAACATCAATAGCGTGATTAGGACAAGCTTTCACACATGAATAACACTCCCAACAAAAATTAGGTTCTATATTTTTGGCACGTCTAATATTTTCATCTATGTGCATTATATCTGATGGGCAAATATCTACACAATGACCACAGCCATCGCATCTCGTCATGTATACAAAAGTTGACATATTATTTTTTCTCCTTATTTAAATTTATCATAATTAATAATGTTTAGGTTGCTCTCTTTTTATCCCTAAACCGAATTGTTCAGGTGCATCAGCTGGGGGTGGTAGATTATCTCTTGATCCGTCAGCTTCTGCTAAATTTTTCTGAATTGCTGCTCCAGGTTTATAAAACATATGTGCAAATTTGGACCAATAAATCCCTCCAAATAAAATTAAATTTGCAACAACATATAATGTTAAAAATAAATATGATAATCCAGTTTGTCCGTTAAATTGAGTATAGGACCATACTAAACCAAATGTGGCACAGGCTAACAAAGCCAACACAAATAAATCTGCTTTTATTATTCTATACCATGGATGCGCTTCTGCTGAAACGTCTACTCTTAAAAAAAACCAAAACCAGTATCCTCCAACACAAGTCAGTATTGCACCCACATGCCATATCGTTGACCAAGTAGTTGAGGTTGGTTTGTTAGCACCAGTGTAACAAAAAACTAGTACAGCAGATGCAACCCAAAATAAAATAGTACCATACATACCTAGAACATGTGCCAATCTTCTTTTGCCAAATCCTAGTTCTGATGTAGTGCCGATATCGTATACTGTTGTTTTTGCAACGATAGATACTTTTTCTCCAACACCTAATTCTTTAGTTGCATTAAGTTTTGCTTTTTTTGCGTTATCAAAAAAATAAGTTAAATTTCTATGTGAAATCATTTGGATAATTGTTCCAGCTGCAATCAGAACTATCATAGCAATGATAAAGCCTTGCATTGCAAGGGGTGATACAGTTTCTGCTAAAATTGCAAATGGATTTGTATTTAACATTCTACCCTTAAATTAAATTATTTTGCTCTAATTTAAAAGATTTTCTAATCTAGTTAAATCTTCTAATCAACCTAAACTATTGGTTATTTTGTCCTTAATAACAACTCACAATTTATATTTTCGTTTGTAGTGTTGATTTTTAGGAATTACTGACCTTACGCCCCCTTGGGGATTCTCTACATCGCCTTGTCTTCTTGGTATAAGATGAATATGACAATGCATAATTGATTGGCCTGAAATTTTTCCTGCATTTGTTCCAATATTAAAACCTCTAACAGTATTATCTTTTTCTAAGATATCTTTTTTAATAACTTTAATCAGATCGTTACATGCAACTAGTTCTTCATTAGTTAAATCAAAATAATCACTAAGATGCCTTTTGGGTATAATCAAACAATGGAGATTGGATACAGGATAAGTGTCATAACTTGCATATGCTAATTCATTTTCATGAGCAATTCCGCTAATTTTAGAATTACAAAAAAGACAGGGGTTGTTTGGATCTTTAATCATTTATCTATACCTTGGGTATTTTTTTACTGCCTTTAAATAATGATTGTTTAGTAAATGAAATATTTTTAAACTTTTTCTTTTCCACTTAATTTTATCAACAGTCTTTACAGAAGCCACTCCTTTACCAGATCCTATCAGAATAATTTCATCATATTCACTTAAAGTTTTAATTAATATTTCTTTTTTAATGACACTTTTAATTTTAGACTTAAAAAATTTGTAAGTAACTCCTTTATAACAATTGATAGGAGGAGAATATATTTTATTTTTTTTTATAAAAAATATATTTGACGTTCCTGTTTCAAAAATTTTTTTATCTGAACATAGCCCAATATCAGATCTAGAATTATCCATTTTGGATAGATATTTTAAAATCTCTTTATATTTTAAGTTTTTAAATTCTGGTTTTTCTCTTTTTAATTTTACAAGTTTTAAATTAAAATCTAGTTTTGGTTTAACTCTTTTTCTTAAAGAAATTGAAATTATCTTTTTGTTTAATGCTACTCTCAATAGATGGTTATAATTTTTATTAAGATCTATATTTTTTTTAATTAATTTATTGATATCTTTTTTTATTGAGGGTTTATAAATTTTGTATTTTTTTATAGAATTTAACAAATTTTGAATATGCTCTTTAAAAAAAAGTATCTTAGGGGGGGAGTTATAAATCCACATTGTTGTGAATACTCCATAATCTCCCCAAAGATCTTGAAATTCGATTTCTTTAAGATCTTTAAGCCGATAAGATTTTTTTAATAAGTAAGTTACCATTTTCAGTTAAAAAAGATTCAGGATGAAATTGAAATCCATAGATTTTATCAGTGTTATTTTCTAGTGCCATTGCCGAACCTGAAATAGCACATCTCATTGTTATGTCAAAATTTTGCGAGTAAAAAGGTTCTTTCAACTTTAAAGAATGGTAACGACCTACTTTGTATTTATTATTATGTGGAAAAATTGAATTTCTGCTGATAACTTTAATTACAGACTGGAAGCCATGATAAATTTGTTTTTGTTGTATTATTTTGGCACCTTCGGAATATAATATCTGCTGAAATCCTAAGCAGATACCTAATATTCTTTTTCTTCCTTTATAATTATTATAAATTTGGCTAGTGATTGGATAATCTTTTGGTGAGCCAGGTCCTGGAGATAAAACAATTGTTGATGCTCTTTTTAAATATTGATTATTAATCTGATCATAATTTGTGCATTTAACTTTGTCGAACAAAGATAACTGATGGACAACGTTATGAGTAAAGGAGTCTTTATGATCAATCACATATATCATTTAAACAAATCAATTAAGGCTTTTGCTTTTATAAAATTTTCATTAAACTCATGATTGGCGTTGCTATCAATGACAACACCTGAGGCGACTGAAATTTCTGAAGTATTTTTAAAATTTAGTATTGAACGTATAATAATGTTAAACCTCATATCTCCATTAAATTTAATGTAACCAAAACTGCCTGTATAAATATTTCTATTTTCTTTTTCTTGCTTATTTAGAAGATTAAGTGTGCTTATTTTAGGACACCCTATTACCGAACCACCAGGCATCATTGATTTAACTATATCAATAGTTTTAGCTTTTTCGTTCAATTTACCTTTTATCAAGCTCACATAGTGAAAAAGGTCCTTATATTCTTCAACAGTTTTTTCTTTTTTGATTTTAACTGATCCAGGAACACAAATACGTGATAAATCACTACGTTCCATATCAACAATCATATTATGTTCCTTAGTCTCCTTAATATTTTTCCTGAAATATTGAAGAGCTTTGCTTTTATTTAAACTTTTATTTTTCGTTAGTGTGCCTGCAATTGGTTTAGTTATTATTGATCTTCCTTTTTTTTCAATTAAAGTTTCTGGAGAGCAGCTAATTACTGAATAATTTTTGTCTTTAATTAAAAAAGCCTCTGGTGCAAGATTGGATTTGGATAATCTACAGAAGAAATCTAAAGGATCTATTTTTGATTTATTTTTATATTTAGTACAAATTTTAATTTGATATGTTTCACCTTGTCTTATTTTTTTTTTAAACTTATTAAAAATTTTTGTGTAATTTTTTCTATTAATATTTATTTTAAATTTTTTGTTTTTATTTTCTATCAGTGGAGCTTTGAAAGATAAAGTTTCATTTAAACTTAATAAAGTTTCAGGTTTATAAAAAATTCCCTTTGGAAAATGAATAGTTTTTTGTTTGGGAAATTTAATTCCAATTAGGTGATTTAATAATTCATAACCAAAAAAACCAATATAAAGATCAGTTTTCTTGATTTTTTTTTTATTGGAAGAAATTGATTTAAAAAAATTAAGTATATTTTTATTAGACAAGATTATTTTTTTTGAAAAATCTGTAAATAAATCAAACCCTTTTGTTGTTTTGTAAATAACGTAAGGTTTTCCTGACGAATTAATATCGTTTAAAATTTTAAAAGTATTCAATTTAACTTGTTTTTAACCTTAATACTGCTTCTTCTTTTATTGGAAGATGAATTATTGCAGCGAAAACTGACAATGCAATTGCTAAATACCACGCATAATCATATGAACCATAAAGATCATGAAATAAACCACCTAGATATGCTCCAAAAAATGAACCTACTTGATGACTTAAAAAGACAATCCCATAAAGTAGCCCTAAATATTTTGTTCCGAACATATGAGCAACTATTCCACTTGTAGCGGGTACCGTTGACAACCACAAGAAACCAAAGCTAGCACCAAAAATAAAAGCATTAATATTACTAGCTGGTAGAAATATGAAAAATATAATTGATAGCCCTCTTAAAGAATAAATTACACTCAAGATAATTTTTTTACTAATTTTAGTTGATAAGTAACCGCTCAAAAGTGAACCGATTATATTAAATAATCCAATCAAAGATAATATTGCTGCTGCAGTCCAGCTTTCTAATCCTCTATCAACTACATAAGTTGGAACATGTGTTCCTACCAATGTAATATGAAAACCACAAACAAAAAAACCAGAGACTAAAAGAATATAACTTTTTGAAGCAAATGCCTCTTTAATTGCCTCTAAAGTACTTTGCGAATTTGGTGTTTCAATACTTTGTTCTAAAGATGGAGATCTTACAAAATAAGAAACTATTAAACCTATAAATAAGGCAACAAGAAAAGCAATTAATGTAATTTGCCATCCATTTTCACTTAATGAATACGTTGTTAAAAGTGGAGACAAAAAATATCCAAATGAACCTATTGCTGTGACTAAACTCATTGCAATTGTTCTATTAGATAATGGAAAATGTTTACCAACTATAGCCATAGGGATGCTAATAGCAGTTCCACCTAAACCAATTCCAACCAAAATGCCCATATCTATTTGAAAAAATATTCCTGTATTTGGACCTGCGTAAAGAAAATAAATCCCTGCAATAAAAAAAACAAACGCTAAGGCTATAGCCTTATGTCCACCATATTTATCTGCTATTGCACCAAATATAGGTCCAGTAAGTCCCCACATTAACATTTGTAATCCTATTGAAAGTCCAGCCTCTGTTAATGAAATTCCTAAATCTTCTTTAAAATCCATAAAAAACAAACCAAAAGTTTGTCTAACCCCTAATGATATTAGAACTACCAGACAAGCAGCTATTAAAGTTACTAGAGCTGTTTTGTTTCTAAAGAATTTTTCATTGGCCATAACAAATTATATTAAATGTTTGAGAGCTTGCTTTATATCTGCGATAAGGTCGCTAGGATCTTCTAATCCAATATGTAATCTCACAAGATGTTCATCTTTTGCTAATTTTAAAAATTTTCGAGTTCCGGTTTCTCTATACTCTTGATGTAAAGCTAAACTTTCAAATCCACCCCAACTATAACCATAACCAAATAATTTTAATGAATTAACAAATTTTCTAACAGAGTTAATATTTTTACATTTTATTTTTAAACCCATTAAACCTGAAGCTCCTGAATAATATTTCTTCCACATTTTAAAATTGTAAGAACCTTTTTTATAAGGATAAAGCAGTTTTATATTTTTAAATTTTGAGAGAAATTTAGCTACTTTCTTAGCATTTTCTCTGTGTCTATCTAGTCTGACATCTAAGGTTCTTAAACCTCTAGTAATCAAATAAGCATCATCAGGACCAAGTCTTAAACCAGTAATCTTCTCTGCAGCCTTGACTTTGGGAAATACTTTTTTATTTACTGCTAAAGATCCTCCCATAACATCAGAATGACCAGAATAATATTTAGTTGCAGAAACAATTGCCATATCAAATCCAAGTTTTATTGGTTTTAAAAAGTATGGTGTTCCCCAAGTGTTATCCATAGCAGTTAAAATTTTATTTTTTTTGGCAATAGAAATTATTTTTCCTAGATCTTGAAAATCAAATGAATTACTTCCTGGATTTTCTACGAAAATTAACTTTGTTTTTTTGGTAATATTTTTTTCTAAAGTTTTAAGATCATGAGGATTATAAAAACTTGTTTTAATATTGAAATCTTTTAAATAATTTTCAGTCAATATTCTTGTTGGACTATAAACTGGATCTGCTGCAATAATTTCATCTCCAGGTCTAGTGACGCTAAAAATTGCTAAAAAAACTGCCCCGAAACCTGTTGGTGTTGTAAAAACATGATAACTTTCCTCAAGCTTAGTTAAAATTTTTTGTAAAATATAAGTAGTTGATGTGCCTTGCCTTGCATAATCATAATGACCACCAATTGGATTTTTTTGAGCTTTAGCCTGAGTTTTTCTTATGTCTTTCATTGATTTAAAAATTATCGTGGACGCTCTAACAACTGGAGGGTTTACTGACTGATTATGAAAATCTTTAGCTGTGTGCTTAAGAAAAGTCTTAAAAGAGCTACTCATAATAAAATTTGATATGTTTAAAAGACAATGCTATATCCCATGAAAAACGTCAATATAATTAAAATAGGATTGAATGAGTTACCCAAAAAAACACAGAGGTCGAAGAAAACAAGGCTCAAAAAAAAGAAGAGCTAAAAGAAAAAATAAGAAGAAGTAAATCAGCTTCTATTCTTTAATCCACCCACCACCAAGAACTTTATAGCCAAACTGATCTTTGTTATAAAAAACACAAGCTTGTCCAGGTGAAATACCATCCTCTGGCAAAGTTAGATTAACAACACCTGTTTTATTATCTTTTAAATTTATATTAGCTTCCAGTAAATCTCCTGTAGATCTTACTTTTACAAAAATTTTTTTTTCTAAATCTTTATTAGGGGCTAGTAAATTTATATTTTTTAATGAAATTGTTTGTTTTCCGAGTTTTTCTTTTGGACCTACAATGATTTCATTTTTATCAGAATTAATTTTAAGTACATAAAGAGGCTCTTTATCTGAAACCTTTATCCCTTTTCGCTGACCTATTGTAAAATTAATAATACCATCATGAACACCTACAACTTCTCCATTTAAGTTTTTAATATTTCCTTTTTGAAATGAGTCAGGTCTAAATTTTTGTATAACTGATGCGTAATCTCCATTTGGAACAAAACAAATATCTTGGCTGTCTGGTTTATCAGCAACATTTAAATCTAAATTCTTTGCTATCTCTCTAGTTTTATCTTTCAACATTCCACCTAAGGGAAATCTTAAATAATCTAATTGCTCTCTAGTTGTATTGAATAAAAAATAGCTTTGATCTCTGTTTTCATCTATTGCTCTGTACATGTTTGTTGTATTTTTTTCTGTAATACTTTTTACATAGTGACCTGTTACTAATGCATCAGCATTAAGATCTTTTGATACCTCAAATAAATCTTTAAATTTTACAGTTTGATTACATTGCACACAAGGAATAGGAGTTTCACCTTTTAAATAACTTTCAACAAAATTATCTATTACCCCTTGTTTAAATTTGTCCTGATAATACAAAATTTTATGTTCAATATCTAATTTATTAGCCACTCGTTTTGCATCCATAATATCTTGGCCAGAGCAGCATTGTTTTGAGGCTGCTACTTCTTTACCATCATCGTATAACTTTAAGGTGATACCTATAACCTTATAACCTTCTTTCTTCATCATTCCTGCAACAGTAGAAGAGTCTACACCACCAGACATAGCTACAACCACAGTAGTATCTGATGGTTTTTTATTAAAACCTAAAGAGTTTAATTCTTCGTTCATAAGGTGGTATTTATACTGATTTACAATATAAGTTAAATTAAATGATTTTAGATTATGAACCAGGTGACAAAGTCACTAATCCGAACAATAAAGAATGGGGAATAGGACAGGTACAATCAATAATAAATGACAAAGTCACTGTGAATTTTGAAAATGTAGGTAAAAAAGTAATTAATGCACATAACGTCGAACTAAGAAAGCTTGGTAAATAAAAAAATGGATTTAAAAAAGATTGTTAAGGATTTAATCGAAAGTTTTTTAATTGCAGGAGACTTAGCTATTGAACTAAGAGCAAAAGGTTTAATTAAAGAAATTAAATCAGACAACACACCTGTGAGCAATGGTGATATAGAGGTAAACAAGCTTATTACAAAAGAAATATCTAAGATAACACCAGAAATTCCCATAATTTCTGAAGAAAGTTTGGAAAATAAAGACAAATCAAATTTAAAAAATTTTTGGCTTATTGATCCAATCGATGGAACACACGATTACATAAATGATTTAGAAGAATTTACAATTAATGCTGGATTAATAATGGATAATAAGCCAGTTGCAGGACTAATTAATGCTCCAGCTAAAAAAAGAATGTTTTACTCTTATGGAGAAAACAATGCATTTGAACTTAAAAATGGGAAAGAATTAAATCTCAGTGATTCAATTATAAAAAACACAGGTCGAATTAAATTTATTTCATACTCAAATAAAATTAAGCCAGAGATTCAAAAAATTTATAATGATTTGGGTGTAGAGGAAAATATTAAAATGAAGAGTTCCTTAAAATTTTGTGTAGTTGCTACAGGTGAGTACGATGGTTATGTTGCAGAACCAAGAGCTTATGAGTGGGATATAGCAGCCGGTCATGCAATTTTGAGTCATGCGGGTGGAGAAGTAACTGACTTTAATGGAAATGAAATTTTATACGGTAAGCCCAATTTAAAAAATACAAGTCTAATTTTAAAAAGTAAAACTATATTATAATGGATGAACAGTTAAGAATTATATTAATTATAATAGTGTCAGTCTCGATTTTTGGATTATTAGTTTTTGTTTTTGTAAAAAATTATATTAGAAATAAAATTAATCGTCTTTTAGAAGATGAGGATAAAAACAATTTAGAGTAAATTAATAATCTTTAAAAATTCATCTTTTTCTATATCCATAACCTTTTTTGAGGTTTCAAAATCAAAACCATTTCTTGCTAATAATGATATGTCTTTTTTGTAAAATAAAGTTCTATTATCTTCAGCTCTTGCAGGTCCTATTCTTTTTTTTTTACAAATTTTTATTGCAGAAAAGAAATCTTGATCACTGTTATCTTCTCTAATCTTATTGACTGTATCTTTAATAAACTCTTGATTTATTCCTTTTCCCATTAAATAGTTGCGAATTTTATTTAGTGAATGTCCTCTTTGAACCATGCTCTTTGCTTTACTTTCAGAGTAAAATTGATCATTAATAAATTTATTTTTTTCTAAGTCAGATAAAACGATATCAATTAGTTTATTAACATCCTTTTTTCTTGAATCTGATGCAGAGAGTTTCATATATTTTTTTAATAAATACGTTTTAAGTTGTTGCTTAGAAGGTGCGTACTTTTCAACATATGCAAAAGCAAAACTTCTCATTTCATCTACTGTCACTTGAAGAGTTTTTTTTCTATTTCTTATAGGAATCATGATTAGATTGAATATAATATACTTAAATGATCGAACAAATTTATACTTATTTTACAATTGAAACACTTTATATGTGGATTAATTTAGGGGTTATCCCTTTCTGGCTTATTTTGATCTTTTTTCCACAATCCTACTTATGTAGATTTTTTGTAACTTCGATTTTTCCATTTGTATTACTAAGTGGTACTTATGTTTTTATTTTATATAAATCCTTCTTAATTGGTTACGATTTTGATGGTAATTTTAATCTTTATTTGGGTCTAAATGAATTATCAAGGTTATTTGAGGACTCATTGTACTTAATGGTTTTCTGGACTCATTTCATAGCTATCAATTTATTTGTCGGTGGATGGATAGTTAAGGATGCGCAAAAATTTTCCATCAATAAAGTTCTACTTGCAATACCATTAATAACTACATATTTGATAGGCCCTTTTGGTATTTTTATTTATTGGATAATCAGAATTTTTTACGCAAAAAGAGTAAATCTATATGAGTAATCATATAGATTTTTATTTTGATATTATAAGCCCCTACGCCTTTATTGCTTATAAAAATATTATCAAAATTGAACACACAAAATTCAATTACAAGCCTATTTTATTAGGTGGGTTACATAATCTGGTCGATATAACTGCACCAGCTTTTAACAAATTTAAATTAAAAAATATGAAAAATGATTGTGAATTGATTTCTAAAAAAAATAAAATTAGTTTTATTTGGAATTCAAAATTTCCAATTAATTCACTCTATATTATGAGAGGTTACTTGGCAGTAGAAGAGAGTAAAAAAAAAGAATATTTAGAAACCTTTTTTAATGCTTATTGGCAAAATGATATAGATTTAACTGATGAAAAAAATATAATCCATTTACTTGAAAACTTAAGTATCAATCACGAAGATTTTTTTAAAAGTATTTCTAAACAAGAAATTAAAGACGAATTAAAAAATTTTACTAGTGAAGCCTTTAAAAAAGAAATTTTTGGAGCACCCACATTTGTTGTTAATAATAAAATTTTTTGGGGACAAGATCGTTTAGATTATGCTTTAGATGAATTGAAAAATAATTAAACTATTTTAAATTTACTTTGTCTGATAGCTCCAAATCCACCATCTATATGAGAAACATTTTTAAATCCCATATCTTTTAATGTTTTTGCTGCAAG